>Ga0233437_1002840_pt1 | contig 24747 bp, 23 predicted proteins | sample SI_122_August201_FD_182714 | JGI IMG/M metagenome (GOLD analysis project Ga0233437, IMG submission 182714) | Seawater microbial communities from Saanich Inlet, British Columbia, Canada - SI_122_August2016_200_MG | ecosystem: Environmental > Aquatic > Marine > Inlet | place: Canada: British...
AAGACCATTGTGAGGCCATTTATTCTGTCTTTCAAAATGGCAACCTCGGTGAGACTTACCTGGTAGGTGGGGAAGAAGAGGTCACCAACTTGCGGGTTGTGGAGACCATCATCTCAATCCTGGATGACATCCAACCCAGAAGTGATGGCAAAAGTTACCGCGAGCAGATTACCTATGTCACGGACAGACCGGGACATGATGTCCGTTATGCCATGGATATCTCCAAAATCCGAGCTGACCTGGGCTGGGAACCTTCCCACACCTTTGAGGCTGGCCTCAAAGAAACTATCCAATGGTACCTCAACAACCAGGACTGGTGGAAAGCTTTGCAGCAAAAACAAATTTATGAGCAGGAAAGATTGGGAACTAAATAATCGAATATGTTTGGCCTCTATATATATGCAGTGCCACCCGTCGCCAAGAACCCTTCTTGTTACTTTTCGAGCGAATGCGAGAAAACCCGGAACTATGGCTAACCCAAGAACCTATTTCACATACATCCTTACAAACAAGAATCGACGCCTGTATATTGGAATGACCAATGACCTCAATCGGCGTCTCGAAGAGCCCAGAACTGGAACAAAAGGATTTGCCTCCGCCTACAAAATGGCTAAGATAGAAGAAAATTCACATTTCTCAGATTTGGAGCCTCACACTCATACATTATTACGAAGGAATTAGTAGTGAAAAAATCCGCATTAATCTCAGGTATAACAGGTCAGGACGGCTCATATCTAGCTGAACTATTATTAGAGAAAGGCTATGAAGTACACGGGATTATTAGACGATCTTCCAGTTTTAACACTTTTCGGATCGATCACCTGTACAAGGACAATTCTATTCTTGACAAAAAACTTTTCCTACATTACGGTGATCTTACCGACTCATCGAACCTCAATCGCTTAATTGAGAAAACCAAACCCAATGAAATATATAATCTAGGTGCTCAATCTCATGTTCAGGTGAGTTTTGAAGTCCCTGAATATACTGCTGAAGTGGATGGTATAGGGACTTTGCGCTTTCTAGATGCCATCAGAGAAACAGGTGTAAAAACAAAATTCTATCAGGCATCTACTTCAGAATTATATGGCAAGGTTCAGGAAGTTCCGCAAACTGAAATGACTCCTTTTTATCCACGATCACCCTATGCAGTTGCAAAATTGTATTCTTATTGGATTGTTAAAAACTATCGTGAAGCCTATGATTTGTTTGCATCAAATGGAATACTATTCAATCATGAATCAGAAAGACGTGGTAAAACATTTGTGACCAGAAAGGTAACAGTTGCTGCCTCAAAAATTATTTGTGGCTTGCAAGATGTATTAAGTCTGGGAAATCTTGATTCAAAAAGAGACTGGGGCTATGCACCTGAATATGTTGAAGGTATGTGGCGGATGCTGCAGACCGATAAACCAGATGATTTTGTTTTAGCCACCAATGAGACACATTCTATTCGAGAATTTGTGGCTGCGACATTTAGCATATTCGGTCTTCAAATTGAATGGGATGGGAATGGAGTGGATGAAGTTGGTAAAATCAGTCAAGTTGAGAAAATAAGTGCAACGGATCTTAGTCCTGAAGAAAAAGAACTGGTGAAAAAATTCCATCTAGACAAGAGAGGAGTTACTGTTGTTTCCATTGATCCAAGATATTTTCGACCAACAGAAGTCGATCTCCTCATTGGTGATTATTCCAAAGCCAAGGCCAAATTAGGATGGGAACCAAAAACCTCCTTTGAAGGCTTAGTTCGCTTAATGACCAGATCGGACTTTAACAAAATGATAAACAGAATATCATAATAGCTGCTCGTTATATTAGCAGGATACATAAAAACGGTTTTCCGAAAGTAGTATAATGGATAAAAATTCAAAAATATATATCGCTGGACATGATGGAATGGTTGGCTCAGCAATCATGCGAAACCTTGAGAGCAAAGGATTTCACAATATAATCACTCGCAAATACCCAGATCTCAATCTGCTCCGGCAGAAAGAAGTCGAGTCTTTTTTTGATGAAACGAGACCTGATTATGTCATTGATGCGGCAGCAAAAGTTGGCGGGATTTTAGCAAATGACACTTACCGGGGACAATTTCTCTACGAAAACCTTATGATCCAGAACAACCTCATCCATGCTGCCCACGATCATCATGTGAAAAAGCTCCTGTTCCTTGGTTCATCCTGTATTTACCCAAAGTTAGCACCGCAACCGATGAAAGAAGAATATTTGCTTACTGACACTTTAGAGAGCACAAATGAACCTTACGCCATTGCAAAAATTGCAGGCATCAAGATGTGTGAGAACTATTATAGACAGTATGGTGATAATTACATATCTGTAATGCCGACCAACCTTTATGGATTTAATGATAATTTTGAGTTAAAAAACTCACATGTCCTGCCAGCCCTTATCCGGAAATTTCATGAGGCTAAACATAATGGTTCCAAGAGTGTAGATATTTGGGGCACAGGTAAGCCCATGAGAGAATTTTTGCATGTGGATGATATGGCAGATGCTTGCGTCTTTATCATGGAAAATGTAGATGCAGAGAAGCTTTATGATGGCTATAAACTTAGTCATATCAATATTGGGACTGGAGAGGACAGCACGATTCGAGAATTAGCTGAACAAGTTGCTAAGGTTATCGGTTTTGCTGGTTCTCTGGTTTTTGATACGTCAAAACCAGATGGTACTCCAAGAAAACTTCTCGATATTTCACGCTTGCACAAAATGGGATGGAGACATAACATTGAACTTGAAGAAGGTATTCAAAGAACCTATGATTGGTACCTGAAGGCCAAAGCAATTAGAAAATGAAAGTACGCATGAGATAGCCATTTGTCAGCGTCTCAGCACTCTCCGCGAGAGGATAAAAATGAATTGAGGATATCTAAATGAAGGGAATAGTTCTAGCAGGAGGCGCCGGCTCCCGGCTGCATCCATTAACCCGAGTAGTTTCCAAACAACTTCTACCCATCTACAATAAGCCAATGATTTACTATCCCATATCAACTCTTTTGCTTGCTGGGATTAACGAAATCCTCATCATCTCCACGCCAGAAGATTTGCCCCGATTTGAACAACTCCTCGGGGACGGCTCCAGATTTAATGCCAAATTTTCCTACGTCGTGCAACCCAGCCCAGATGGTTTGGCTCAAGCCTTTATACTTGGAGCAGAATTTATAGGTGATGATGATGTGTGTCTAGTGCTTGGAGATAACATCTTTTTTGGTCATGGATTGATCGACATGCTGAAAGATTCGAAGCGAATTGTGGCAGATGAGAAGGATGCTGTGGTTTTTGCCTATCATGTAGAAGACCCTCAACGCTATGGTGTTGTTGAGTTTGATGAATCTCAAAAAGCGCTTTCCATTGAGGAAAAACCAGAAAACCCCAAAAGCAATTTCGCAGTTGTGGGGTTATACTTCTATCCCAATTCAGTGGTTAATGTTGCAAAGAAGGTGAAGCCATCTGAAAGGGGAGAGCTGGAAATCACCTCAGTGAATCAACATTATCTCACACATGGAGATTTAAAGGTTCAAATCATGGAGCGTGGCTTCGCCTGGTTGGACACAGGCACTTTTGATTCCATGCTGGAAGCCTCCCAATTTGTCCAAACCCTCGAAAAGCGCCAGGGTCTCCAAATAGCGGACATAGAAAATCTATAGAAGCGCCAGACAATTGCTAATGCACGCCACTAAAGTGTGTCATGCTGAGCCGAGCCTGTCCCGAGCTTGTCGAGGGGAAGTGCGACACAAGTGATAACTAAAAAGCGGAATGTATGAAATTTACCGTAACCCCTCAGTCGATTCCTGATGTCCTCCTCATCGAACCCACCGTCTTCGCCGACTCTCGTGGTTATTTCAAAGAGAGCTACAACCTCAATGACTTTGAGGAGTTTCTACCAGGGGTCACATTTGTCCAGGACAATGAATCCAAGTCCACCAGAGGCGTATTAAGGGGTTTACACTTCCAGAGAGCACCATATGCTCAAGCAAAATTGCTAAGGGTTATCCAGGGTGCTATTTGGGATGTAGCCGTCGATATACGCCCGAAGTCAAAAACCTTTCAACAATTCTGTTTTACTGAGCTTAGTGCGAACAACCATCATCAGTATTTCGTGCCCCGTGGATTCGCACATGGATTTATTGTCTTAAGCGATACTGCCGTCCTGGCATATAAGACTGATAATTTCTATGACTACCCATCTGATGCTGGTATTCACCCCCATGATCCTGATCTCAACATCCCTTGGCCCTTACCAAAAGAAGAGCATATCCTGTCTGAAAAGGACCTCCTGCTTCCGAGACTTTCGACATTGTGACTTTGGACTTTCGACCGCGTTTCCTATCTTCTCCCATGTCCAAAATTATCAATAAGCTGAATTATCTAACCACTTTCGCCAGCCAGCAAATTCATCCTCGACCACGTCGTTCGCTTTCGACCTTCCGACTTTCGACTGAACCCCGCAGGATGCGGTGGTTAGGACTGCTTTTTTCTTTTAACTTTGCACTTTTAATTTCTGCTTGTGGCCTAGATATAGAAGATCCAACACCACCCAGTCCTCCTGTCTGGGTTCAAAAATCCCTACCTGAAGAATGGCCAGAACGTGGTATTGATGCGCACGAATCTGGGGGGATATATTTGGAATGGGAATCTAGCGCCGAAGAAGATATTACTACCTATAAAATTTATCGGGCGACCTGGTATGATATAAGTGATAGTCTTGGTAATTATAATTTGGTCACTAACTTGGAAACTGAGTTTATATCTAAGATGGAGTATATTGACACAGGGGCACAGATAGGGATACCATACTATTATAAACTAAAAGTCGAGGATGCTTCGGACAACCAGAGTAAATTTTCTGATTCTCTATTTTATTCACTTATACCGCAGTTAAATATTTGGATGATCCCGAATGGTTCGTCTGCTACGTTAGGTAATATTAAGACCCTAAGTTGGGGATACCAATATTCCATTGAAATGGAATATTTCTGTTTGACAATTTTAACAGGCGAAAATGAATTCATCTATCGCGATATTTTTTTACCTGGGGATTATATAAATGGGCACGAATCGTGGCAGATTCCTACAGATGTCGTGCTTGATTATGGATGGGTGTATCAATGGCGTATCGATACCGGTGCTCGATACATTGATGACCGGGAGACTTCGGGTTCAGAATCCGCCTGGGCAACTTTTATATATGTGGGAGATTGATTCTCCCAAAGCAGCCAAAGATAGAAAAGTCCAAAGCCTCAAAGAGAAACCCTTGGTTTCAATGTTGGGAACATGCAAATCTCTCACAACGGGCTAAATTGGAGGTGATGTTTGATTTTCAAATCCATCAAACGCTTTCAAATTTCGATGACATGCTTCCAGACTGATAAATGACCTACCTCACACCAAGCTCGCGAGCATAAAATGAGTTGAAAAAATACATGTTCCTCCCAATTTCTAAATTACCTTTTTACGCTGGAAAAGAATCGAGCGAATTAGAATAATATATTATTGAATAATTGACATGTTTCGATAGTCTCATTTTGAGGATTAGCTCAAAAATATAACGATGTGCTCCCTGTATGTTTTAGCATAGCGAGGAAGATCGATGAGCACTGTGGTTAAGGAAGAATTAGTGAACAATTACGAAAATACCAATCTTCATCATGAAGACGAAATTGACATCAAGGAGATCTGGCGCATCATCCGAAGCTACTGGAAAAGTATCGCCAGCATTTTCATAGTTGTGGTTTTAGTCACAATCTACATTACTCTGACAACCCAGCCCATTTACCTGGCTACCACTACGGTAATGATCAAGGACAAAACCACCGATCCCAGTTCTTTCGTCTTTGATTTTGGGATGACTGGATCAAAACAGCGATTGCAGAACGAGATGGAAGTACTTAAAAGTTATGACCTCCACAACAAGGTAATCCAGTCTCTTATTGATGATGGGACTGCCGACAAGTTGGCTCTATTTGGTACACGCTATATCAGCAAACGTTATCGACTAAAAGACTATATCATAGACTGGCTTGGACAATCGGGCGATTCATTGATCTCACCTGAAGGTTTAACATCCACGCAGCGGATTGAAATCGTTGAAAAATTACAAAATACAAGCAATGTTTCCAATATCCGAGACACAGATGTCCTGACAATTGGAGCAAGATCATCTGATGCTTCCGATGCTGTATTTCTTGCTAATCGCATATCAGATATATATCAAAATCTGGATCTCGCCGGTGGACAGGGAGAACTCCACTTTGTCTTAACCTTCCTGGATAGTCAGATTGTTAAATACCAGGAAAGGCTGGCTATTGTCGAAAATGATCTAAGGCAATTTCAATCTGATCATCAAATTTACTCGCTGGATGGTTCTGCCAGTTTAATGCTTGAGGATCTGACCCATTATGAAAGCATTTATTATACAAATATTGCTGAATTAGAGGTAGCTCAGGAGCGAGTTAAATACCTGAAAAGTCAACTCACACAAAGTGAGCAGGCTCTCATGGAGGAAATTACCAATACCAACAATCCCATGATAGTAGCCTTGCGAGGAAAAATTGCCGAATTGGAAGCCCAGAAAGTTCAGCAAATGGTTGATGAAGGCTGGAATGAAAAGTCCCTCCAGTCCAGGGATTTTAACCGCCGGATTACCGCGATGAAAACCAAACTCACCAGCATTACTGAATCTTTAATTTTGTCGGGTTGGAGTGAGGAAGATCCTTTTGCTGCATCCCAGGGTATATTCAATAAAATAGTGGAACAACAGGTAGAGGTACATTCTGCCCGTTCCCGGGCTGATGAATACAAAAAGCTGGTAGATTACATGTCAGTTCGCTTGACCAACCTGCCCAGTCAGACTCTTCAATACGCCCGCATGGAACGAGAACTCAACCTAAGCGAAAACCTTTATCTTACCATGAAGCAGAAGTATGAGGAGTCACGCATCACAGAGGCTGGTCAGAGGGGCAAAGTACGTATCCTGGATCCAGCATTGAGAGCATCTAAAGTGAAACCCAATAAGAAAATTAATCTTTTGCTGGGAATATTTATGGGACTTGGGCTGGGTCTGGGTAATGCCTTTATCCGGGAATATTTAGACAATACAGTAAAAGCTGTTGAGCAATTGGAGCGTAAAGGGCTTACCGTACTGGGTATTATTCCGGATATGCACCAACAACGAGGGAAACAAGTTGCCCAAGAAAATCAAAATCCCTCCAAGGGTGGAACAGATTTTCGCCGTCGCCTCATCACCTATGAAGACCCCAAATCTCCGATTTCTGAAAGCTACCGATCCCTTCGAACCAATATTTCTTATGCCTCTTCTGATCAGAAAATTAAGAGCATTATTGTTTCCAGTCCCCAACCTGGTGAAGGTAAATCAACCACTGTAGCAAACCTGGCCATCGCTTTTGCTCAACTCAGACGACGCACACTATTGGTTGATGCCGACATGAGGAAGCCTGTGCAGCATAATGTTTTTGAGCATTCCAGAGGTCCAGGTTTGTCTGAATATCTCATTGGTGAAGTTGAGGATTTTAATTCTATCATTCATGGTACCAAAATTGATAATCTTTTTATCGTGACCGCCGGTGGGTTACCGCCGAATCCTTCTGAATTGTTAGGGTCAAACCGTATGACCGACTTGGTCAAAAATCTTGAAAGGGACTGGGATATGATTCTATTTGACTCCCCACCCATTGTTGCGGTTACCGATGCCTCCATGATTTCGGCCGAAATTGATGCCCTTGTTATGGTTGTGAAAGCAGGGCAGACAGATCGATCAGCTGTAGATCGTGCTATGGATACTGTTGCTAACGTAAAATCTCCCCTTATAGGAGCGATCCTAAATGGTGCCAATCCGGAAACACTGGCTGGTAAATACTCTTACTATTATTCATACTACAACTATTATTATCACTCTGAGGAAAATGAGTAAAATATTAATATGGAAAACCAAATTAAAAGTTACCGGCGAACATCTGATAGTCTCAGGGATAAAAATCGAGCCTGACTAAAGCAATTAACCAGAATATAACTAGAGAGGGTTAAGCCACTTCTTGTGTTGTTAGTTTTAGAAAATAAAAGTGGTAATTGATCAAATAGAAACTAAGTCAGAATAAAGGAGCTTTACCGCAAGCAATATGATGAAGGCACTAATAACTGGAATTACAGGACAAGATGGATCATACTTGGCTGAACTTCTCCTCGCAAAAGGGTATGAGGTGCATGGTATCATCCGAAGAAGTAGCTCGTTTAACACAGGACGAATAGATCACATTATCAGCAACAAAGCTTACACAGGTCGGTTTTTCTTCCATCATGGGGATGTTACGGATGCAAGCAATTTAAATAGAATATTAGAGTCTGTAAATCCGGATGAAATATATAATCTAGCTGCACAAAGTCATGTTCAGGTATCGTTTGAGGTACCGGACTACACTGCACAAGTGGATGCACTGGGAACTCTCAGGTTTTTAGATGCTATTCGTGAAACTGGAGTAAAAACTAAATTTTATCAGGCATCCACTAGTGAGCTTTTTGGAAAGGTGCAGGAGTCACCGCAGAACGAAACAACACCTTTCTATCCAAGATCGCCCTATGGTGTCGCAAAATTATATGCCTATTGGATAATAGTAAATTACAGAGAGGCATATAATATCTTTGCCTGTAATGGAATTCTATTTAATCATGAATCACCCCGTCGTGGAGAAACATTCGTAACTCGAAAAATTACTAGGGCAGCTGCAAGGATAAAGGAAGGATTGCAGGATAAGCTATTACTAGGAAATTTAAACTCAAAACGTGATTGGGGGTATGCGCCAGAATATGTGGAAGGCATGTGGCGTATATTGCAGCAGGATATTCCGAGTGATTATGTTCTTGCTAGTGGTAAAACTCATTCAGTACGAGAATTTGTGGAGTTGGCTTTTCAAAAAGTCAAGATAGAGGTGATATGGGAAAATGAAGGACCCAGCGAGAAAGGGATAAATAAGGAATCTGGAAGAGTGATAGTTGAGGTTAACCCTAAATACTATCGACCCACAGAAGTTGATATCCTTCTTGGGGATGCGTCAAAGGCAAGAGATGTATTGGGTTGGGAGGCCAAAACTTCCCTGGAAACGCTTGTATCAATCATGATGAAATCTGATTGGAAAAAAGTTAAAAAAAGAGGCTATTGATGAGCATCAACTTCATAATAGAAGAATCCAAGAAGATCAATAACGTGTGGATTATTAGGCCCACAGTGGCGCAGGATACTCGTGGAAATATTTGGACATCTTTCCTTAAAGATGAATTTGAAAATCTTCTTCCAGGTGATTTGTATTTTAAGCATGATAAATTCTCTGAATCAAAGAATAATGTTTTGAGGGGGATACACGGTGATGAGAAAAGCTGGAAGTTAGTAACGTGTGTGTATGGAGAGATTCACCAAGTTGTAGTAGATTGTAGGAAAAATTCTGCAACCTATCTAAAGTGGCAAAAATTTATTATCAATAGTCAAAACCAACAATTAATATTAATACCGCCCAATATGGGTAACTCTTATTACGTAAGCAGTGAAAACGCGGTATATCATTATAAGCTGGCTTATGATGGTGAGTATATCGATGCAGAGAGTCAGTTTTCCATAAAGTGGAATGATGAGAGAATAAATATAGATTGGCCAACTAACAACCCAATACTTTCAGGGAGAGATCGATAACATGGAAAAAATTATTCACAATGAAAAAATTATTTCCATTATTTATAGGGATGAAGATTGGGTCGAAGGTTTAAATTTTATAACTCCTGATAGACTTTTTTTGCAAGTTGGCTCATGGTGGTATCAAAAAGGGAAAAAATTAGATTCACATATACATAATGAATTTAATAGAAATACCTCTAGAACTCAGGAAATGACGTATGTAAAAAAAGGAGCAATGAAAGTTACGCTTTTTGATGAGGAGAAAACACACCTTCAAGATTTTATACTCAATGAAGGAGATTTAGCAGTTTTTGCATATGGTGGCCATGGATATAAAATACTGGAAGATGATACGCAGATCATCGAAGCTAAGAATGGACCATTTGTTGATGTAGACACTGATAAAACAAAATTTTAGTTTTTGTAACAATCATTAATTATTGAATTGTAATGAAGGATAGGAAAAGATGGAAAATATCTTTTTTGACACAAACAAAATCAAAAGAATAGGGAGAAACGTCATAATAGGGAAGACGGTTAGAATAAGATATCCTGAGTTAGTTGAGATCGGTGATAATGTTATAATCGACGATTTTACATATATTTCTACAGGGCTAAAAATTCACGATTATGTTCATATTTCTTCAGGATGCAAAATTATTGGAGGAAAAGAGGCATTCGTTGAATTTTGTTCTTTTTCTACGTTATCTCCGGGCGTGGTATTGGCGGCGGGAAGTGATGATTATATTTCTGGAATTGCAACACCAATGATACCTTCAGAGTACAAAGGTAAATCAATTATTGGAAAAATCATTTTAAAGAAACATTGTATCGTTGGGTCAAATACTGTCATATTGCCTAATGTGATTCTTGAAGAGGGAGTGTCAATTGGTGCCCTTTCCTTGGTGAATGCCAATTTAGATGAATGGATGATTTATGCTGGGATCCCTGCAAAAAAAATTCGTCAAAGGGACAGAGATGTAGTATCAAAACTTGAAGATAAATTTCTCAATAAGGTAAAGCATGCCTAATTTTATTAATCAAATGGAACCCTGGTTTGGTGAAGAGGAGAGATTAGCTGTCAACGAATATATGGGAGCAGGTGGCTGGCTAACTGAATTCAGAAAAACACAAGAGTTTGAACAAATGATATGTGATTATACTGGATCTAAATATTGTTTTGCTGTGAACAATGGTACCGTCAGCCTTACTTTAGCGGCTTTAGCCTGTAGCTTAAAAGCAGGTGATGAAGTAATTGTCCCTAATTATACTATGATAGCAACGCCAAACTCAATGAAAATATTTGGTGCGAATCCAATATTTGTCGATGTTGAGGAAGATACTCTTTGCTTGGATTATAGTTTAGTTAAAGAGGCAATCACTGAAAAGACGAAAGCAATAATGCTTGTGACTGCAAACGGCAGATATCCGAAGTGTGGGATCGAAGCTTTCGTTAAACTAGCAAAAGATAGGAACCTTGTGCTGATAGAAGATGCAGCGCAATCGCTAGGTTCTTTTTATTCCTCTGGAAAACATATGGGATCCGTTGGAGATGTAGGGAGTTTTTCGTTTTCTGCTCCAAAAGTGATTTCCACGGGACAAGGTGGAGCAATAATAACTAATGATGAAGAGATTGCACATCGACTAGGTCGCCTTAAAGATTTCGGCCGTTCGGGTGGCGGGAATGATGTTCATGATACAATCGGATATAATTTCAAATTTACTGATATTCAAGCAACAATTGGTATTGAGCAGATGAAGAAACTGCATTGGCGTGTTGAACGGAAGAGGAATATTCTAAAACTGTATAAAAAGAAGTTGCAGAATGTAAAGCAGATAAAATTCTTTAAGCAAGACTTGAAAATTACAACACCCTGGTTTATTGATGTGCTAGCTGAAAAGAGAGATGATTTGATGATCCATCTTAAGGACAAGGGGATAGGCAATCGAATGATGTATCCTCCCATTAATAAACAAAAATCCTATAGTGTCCAGGGTGAATATCCAGTGTCAAATTTGGTTGGAAAAAAAGGGTTGTGGCTACCTTCAGCAAGTCAGCTTTCGGATGAAAATATAAATTTTATTTGTGAAAAAATTGGAATGTTTTATATGAAACAGGGAAAAATATGAGCCTAAATGGTAAAACCATACTAATAACAGGTGGTACTGGATCCTTTGGAAAGAAGTTTATTGAAATTGCATTGTCCCAGTTTAAGCCTCGGAAAATAATAGTTTATAGCCGTGATGAGTTAAAACAGTTTGAAATGCAGCAATATTGGCCTGATAATGGAAAAATTCCCATCCGGTATTTTATCGGTGATATACGTGATTTGAGCAGACTGAAAATGGCAATGAAGGGAGTAGATTATGTAATTCATGCTGCTGCTCTTAAGCAAGTTCCTGCGACAGAGTATAATCCCTTTGAAGCTGTAAAGACGAATGTGCTGGGTGGACAGAATGTTATTGATGCTGCCTTTGAGAATGGCGTTAAAAAAATAATTGCCTTAAGCACAGATAAAGCTGCCGCTCCAATTAATCTTTATGGGGCAACAAAATTAACTTCTGATAAATTGTTCATTACTGCCAATAACTATAAGGGTAATCAGGACATAAAGTTTTCTGTAGTTAGATATGGGAATGTCATGGGTAGTAGGGGATCGGTAATTCCATTCTTTCAAGATAAGAAAAAAAATGGGATTATCCCCATTACGGATGAGCGCATGACACGTTTTAATATTACGCTACAAGAAGGTGTTGATTTTGTTTTGATGTGTCTTGAAACGATGTGGGGTGGGGAATTGTTTGTCCCAAAAATTCCATCATATCGCATTAGTGACATCGCAGAAGCTATTGCACCGAATTGCAAACATGAAATTGTGGGAATTAGACCAGGGGAAAAATTGCACGAAGAAATGATTACGGAGTCTGATGCATTGAATACGCTGGAGTTTGATAGCTATTATGTCATTGTTCCCTCAATACGAGTATGGAGTAAAACCAAATTTAAAAATAAAAGTAATGGCAATATTGGGATACCATGTAAGGAAGGTTTTAGCTATAATAGTAAAACCAACAGTCAATTTTTATCTGTAGATGATTTAAGAAAATTAATAAATAGCCTATGATTAATTACGGCAAACAATCAATCGATAGCAGTGACATAAATGCAGTTGTTGATACACTTAAGTCAGATTGGTTAACACAAGGTCCAAAAGTTACCGAATTTGAAAAAGCATTGGCTGAATATTGTGGTTCAAAATATGCAATAGCTGTTTGCAATGGAACCGCTGCGCTCCATTTGGCCAACCTTGCAATTGGTACAGATACAAGAACAAATGTAATTACTACTCCAATATCATTTCTGGCCACATCCAATTCGGTTATATATTCCGGTGGACACCCAATATTTGCTGATATTTCTGGAGGAGACTTTGTCATAGATCCTGAAAAAGTTAAACAGTTAGTAGAAGGAGATAATGATTTTAAAGGGATAATTCCGGTTCATCTGGGTGGCGTAATATGCGATATGGAGTCACTAATGAATATCGCAGATGAAAATAGTTTATGGATCATTGAAGATGCATGCCATGCCCTTGGTGGAAAATGGGTTGACAATATGGGGGAAACACATTGCGTTGGTGATTGTTCATATTCTGACATGACGATATTTAGCTTTCATCCTGTAAAACAAATTACAACAGGCGAAGGCGGCGCAATAACTACAAACAACCAGGTCCTGTATGAAAAACTATTAACTCTTCGCAATCATGGCATGACAAAGAACCCTGATGAATTAATAGAAAACCATGGTGCCTGGTATTATGAAATGCATGCATTAGGCTACAATTACCGGATGACTGATATTCAGGCGGCACTAGGAATTCAACAGCTAAAAAAAAATGATGAATGGGTCACAAGAAGAAGAGAGTTAGTGCGTAATTATGATGATGCTTTTAAGGGTATTGAAGACTTAACTGTACAAAAACATCCGGATCAAAATGAGACATATTCTTATCACCTGTATATTATTCAATGTGAAAAACGAGGGGAACTGTATGAGTTTTTAAGGAATAATGGTGTAAATACCCAGATTCATTATATCCCGATACACCTACAACCATTTTACAAAAAAAAATATGGCTATAATAAAGGTGATTATCCAGTAGCAGAATCCTATTACCGGAAAGCTCTTTCACTCCCACTTTACCCAACACTTAAAGACGAGGAACAGGAGAAGATAGTAACGCTTGTTAAAAAATTCTATGCATAGGGTAGACTTTATTGCAGAGGTCTCTTCAAATCATAATCGTGACTTAGGAAGAATGAAGGAGTTTATCTCAACTACTAAAGAAATTGGCTGTTCGGGCGTAAAATTTCAATTGTTCAAAGTGGATGAGTTATTTGCACCAGATATAATAGGACGCAGCGAAAAAATTCAGCATCGTAAACAGTGGGAACTGCCAGAAGAGATGATCCCCGAATTGTCAAATTATGCTCATGATCTTGGGCTCAGTTTTAGTTGTACCCCATTTTATCTTGATGCTGTTGATGTTCTTGAGCCTTTCGTAGATTTTTATAAGATTGCTTCCTACGAACTGCTGTGGAGGGACCTATTTCAGAAATGTGCCATCACTGGAAAGCCAGTCGTGTTCTCAACAGGAATGGCCACGTTGGAGGAGGTATCAAATGCACTTAGTTGCCTCTTGGATAATCAGTGTTCGGACATCACCATTCTTCATTGCAACAGTGCCTATCCTACACCAGTAAAGGATGCAAATCTAGCTGCAATTCATAATCTAGAAAATCTTGTTAAGGATATTGGCCGCCCGGAAATAAAAATTGGTTATAGTGATCACACAGTTTCACCGGCCGTGGTTTATCGAGCTGTTTATCAATTCAAAGCAGCTTTTGTAGAGTTTCACCTGGACTTGGATGGTAAGGGTGAAGAGTATGCATCCGGACATTGTTGGCTCCCAGATCAAATAGAGAAAGTGATCTCAACTATTAACTCTGGTTTTTCTGCTGATGGGAACGGTATTTTTGGACCTACAGGTTCTGAAATAACTGATCGTGACTGGAGAGCTGACCCTGTTGATGGTCTAAGACCGTTAAAACATATGCGAGATAATTTTGAAGGCTAAACCAGCTATTGCTATTATTCAGGCTAGGATGTCATCTGAAAGACTTCCAAAGAAGGTTATGAAGAAATTAGCTGGTAAACCAGTAATATGGCATGTATACCAACGGGCAAAACAATGTAAACTTGTTGATAAAGTGGTAATTGCTACTTCTGTTCATAGAAGCGATGATGAATTAGTTGAGTATTGTATAGAGAATGGGCTGAATTATTATCGAGGGAGTCTAAGCAACGTACTTCGACGATTCATTGATATTTTAAAAAAAGAAAATTTTAAGTATTATGTAAGAATTACAGGCGATTGTCCTTTAATCTGTCCACAGTTTATTGATAATCAAATTTATGCACTTAATAAATATGATGGCGACATAACTTGGACATTTAACCTTGGTGAAGCCCTGGTGGGGCAAGGTGTTCATACTGTAAGATCACTCAGACATATTGCTACTAATGCAGATGATGTTGAAAATCATGAACATGTTGGTGCCATTTATCTGTCAAAGAACCCACACTTGTTCAGGATTGTTGAATTAAATCCACCTTCAGATCTTTTAGGTGGGAATAGGGTTACAATAGACGAGAAAGCTGACCTAATGCTCGTTAAAGCTCTGTATGGGGAACTTTTTAAGGAAAACGAGATAATAAGTTTAAGGGATGCTCTTCTATGGATTAATAGTAACCCCGAACAGAGTGTGATAAATCGTTCAGTTCAACATTCGCCAATCAATACTGAAACTCGACTGAATGAAAGAAAATGGATTTCAGTTCCAAAAGTGGGAAAAGCGATCTATGATGTTAACCTGTGATAGTTAACTAGGAATTCAGGGAAAGTGATCGATTAATAATGGATTATATACATACAAAATACAGGACAATTGTTAGTGAAATCCCACATCCGGATTCACTGAGCATATTGAAAAATCTATTCGAGAAAGAGAGCAGATCTACACATGGACAACCTCCTGTTATCTGGGATCGCGCACAAGGCTTCCAAGTTTTTGACCCTTATGGGAATGTATTTCTTGATTTCTCTGCGGGTGTCCTAGTAGCAAATTGTGGCCACTCACACCCTAGAGTGCTAGAGGCCATAAGAACAGAAGTAAACAGAGGACTAGTCTTTAGTTATTGCTTTCCGAATTCAGCTCGTGAGAAACTTTTATCAAAACTTGATGAGGTTACTCCAGAGTCATTGAGAAGATATTACCTGCTTTCTACAGGTGCCGAGGCTACTGAAACTTCTTTAAAATTAGCAAGAACTTGGGGTAGTAGAACAGGGATTAAGAATAAAAAGGTGATTATCTCTTTTGAAGCCAGTTTCCATGGGAGGACATTGGGGGCTCAGCAAATGGGGGGCTTTCCCGAAGCAAAAGAATGGATTGGTGATCTAGATGAGGGCTTTATCCAAGTGCCATTCCCAGATGATATCTATAACAAAAATTTATCCTTTGATGTTTTTTCTGAAACAATTAGAAGCAAAGGGATTTTGCCTGAGAATGTTGCTGGAGTTATGGTTGAAACCTATCAAGGAGGAATTGTATCATTTGCCCCAGTTGATTATATGAAACAATTGAGAGAGTGGTGTGATGGAAATGATGCATTGCTAATGTTTGATGAGGTTCAGGCAGGATTTGGTAGAAATGGAAAGTGGTGGGGCTTTGAACATTATGGTGTGACCCCAGACTTAATCGCATGTGGGAAGGGTATCTCTGGTGGATTGCCTTTGTCAGCGGTTATTGGGCGTGATGAAATTATGCAGCAATACGGACATGGCATGATGACGACAACCCATGGTGGTAATCCATTGAGCTGTGCTGCGTCAGCAGCAAGTATCGGAGTAATTCAAGACGAAAATTTAGTAGAAAACTCAAAATTAGTTGGGGCCGTGCTCCTAAATGAACTACAGAACCTTAACGCGATTATACCTGACAGAATTAGAGCTATTGCAGGAAAAGGACTTGTTGCCGGGATACACATCAAGAAAATGGATAGTGATGACCCTGATGGGGATTTTGCGAATGCTGTAGTTTGGGAGTGTGTTAATCAAGGTCTTTTGATGTTTGCACCCGTAGGACCTGGCGGGGCAACTATAAAAATTTCTCCTCCTTTGACTATTACAGAGGATGCTGTAATAGAAGGTGTGGGCGTAATTATAGAAGCCGTAAAAAAAATAGTGAGCAAAGAGTCTAGTAATTAATGATAAGGAATTTCCCGATTAAAAACACTAGCAATCAAATTGCATTTCTTGGATGGAATCATCCGGCACAAAAGTCTTTTGAAAAATTAGCAAAACAGGGCTGGGTATCTGTATTAATTTTACCGTCAATGGAAAATTGGAGAGCAGAAAGTGTTTTGTCCATTGCTCGTAAGTATGACATAAAAGTTGAAGCTAAGATTTCAAAGCTTGAGAATTACAACTATAGTATTATTGTGTGCTCAAACTATCCTAAAATAGTACCTGAGAAATGGTTGAAAGATAAAATTGCCATTAACTGTCATTGGTCATTATTACCAAAATACCGGGGAATGCATTCGACTGCATGGGCTCTGATTAATGGAGATGAGTATATCGGTCAATCGATACATTTTATGGAAGGTGAATTTGACACTGGTGATGTAATTGTCCAGTCTTCTATAAAAGTTGATGAGTATATGGATATTACTGATATTTTTAAAGCTCTTTCTGATCTTGAGGCAGATAATTTACACAATGTCATTGAAGAATATTTTAAAAGTGGCATAATTAATCGAGATAAACAAAATGAAGATCATGCTATTTATGTTCCCAGACGAACGGAGAGGATGGGAAGAATAGATTGGGCAAAATCATCCAAGGAAATATGGAATTTAACCAGAGCCTTACCGGTGAGCTACTATCCACCTGCATATACGTATTTAGGAGAGAATATTTTAGAAATTATTGAAGCTGAATTAGTTGATTCGGATCCATATGTATGCATACCTGGCGAAATTGTTAGAGTCCAAAAGAATTATGGCGTAAATGTTAAAACCGGTGATTCGGTAATCAAAATCAATAAAGTAAGAAAATTTGGCGAGCGAGAGATTTTGGATGCGACAGATGTTTTAGCTAGAGGTATGCATTTGGGTATTGATTTGGAGGATGAGATATTCTCTCTAAAAAAGAAAGTTATTGAACTGACAAATCAAATAGAGTTATTGCAATAAATACTTTCTAGGATAAGCAGATCATGTCCAAATCAAAAAACGTTATATTCCGTTGCGATGGAAATTCGGAAATTGGAATGGGGCATATAATTGGATCGATTAGACTCGCTAGGTTGCTAAAAAAAGAGCTATCGCTAGAGCCCATATTTTTAACACGTGCAAATGATAATATCTGTAATTATCTAGATTCAAATGACTTTCAGTATTCAACGATTCCAAGTAGTGCAAACGTTGAGTTGCAGATACAAAAAATATTGCAATTGCACGAGAATTATCGCTCAGACATAGTTGTATTTAATTTCAATGCGGAAGAATTAGAATTGTGGGGGGATAAGTTCAAAATATTGAAGGATGAAGGTTTAAAAATAGTTTTTCAAGATAATCCTATGCAATCATTTTTGTTTGGAGATGTTGTGATTAATGCTTTACCACATCCTGAATACAAAGGATATAATTCTTTTGAGCATCCTGCATGCTTTGATGGTCTAAAATATATGTTATTTGACGATGCCCTTTATCATCTAGAAAAGAAGATAGAAAAAAAGATAGAAAAGAAGCCAGGTAAAATTGATAGAATATTAGTCGCCATGGGGGGAGGTGACAGTGAAAATATATCATCAACGATATTGAGAATGCTTTCAGAAATTGGTTGTAGGGCAGAAATTGATGTTGTGTTAGGTGCGGCATGTCCGCACATGGATGAGGTTAATGATATTATCATTAAATCTTCACTGAAAGCTAAATTGTCAATAAATATTTCTGACATGGCAAGTAGAATATATCATGCAGATTTGGGATTTAGTGCTATTGGTTTGACCACTTATGAAATGGCAGCATTGAAGTTACCTTGCTTTATCATTACTCCTCATGCATTAAACGCCAAAGTTGCAAAGGTATATGAGCGAGACTATTTAATGGCTAAATATGGAGGGATGATAAGCAATATAAAAATGGACGATTTAAGAAAGCAGATTAAAATTTTTATTTCTGATAGTACATTTCATCATAATGTTAGAAATACTCAAATAAATTTTGAGTATTTTGGAAATTATAAGAAAATATTATCAATAATTGAGAGTACATTAATAACCTAGAAAGTATTAATTTATGGAAAATGTTCTTATTACCGGTGTTGGAATGGTTGGTGCTTAAGTAGCACATTTGCTAATTGAGAGATATAAAATTCGACCTATTTTGTTTGATTTAAAATATGATATGGAATATCTAAAAACAATCTTCGATATTGAAAAAGCTGTTTTTATACATGGAAATATTTTGGATAAAGAGTTGATCCAGAACACTTTGTCTGACTATAAGATTAATAGAGTGTTACATTTAGCTGCAGTGTTACCGATGAGAGTTGGGCATGATGCTCACCCTGGATTTTATGAGGTGAATTCTTGGGGAACTGCCAATTTGTTATTTAATTCAGCCGAAGCTAAACTCAAAAGATTTGTAATGACTAGTACGAATGGAGTATATCAGTTCAAAGCAAATAAGGTGGATGCTCCAATATCTCCTGATTTCCCTACAGGTCTAACAGAACACAACTCCTATGGTAATTCAAAGGCAGTCGCTGAATATTTATTAAGAGAATTAGTAGTCGAGGGCAAATTAGATGCAAAAATATTGAGACCAGGAGAAATATATGGTCCTGTTGTCAAGCGCGGAATAAACGAACCCATTTATTGGAAGTCCCTTATCGATGCTGCAATAGAAGGCAGACCCTTTAAGCTGGAAAATCATCCCGAACACCGATTAGACTGGGTTTATGCGAAGGATGTTGCGGAAGTTGCAGTTAGATTACTTATGATTGATTCAACTCCTCATATTTCATATCATGCGACTAAAGAAAAAATTATAGGCATTTATGATTGGAAAAATATGATAGATGAACTTTTTCCAGACAATAAAATTGAATTAATAAATTGCGCTAAAGGTGGTTGGGAGTATCCTTTATCAATGAAGACCGTAAAAGATGATTTAAATTATGTTCCAAAATATGATCTGAAAAGAGGAATATTAGATTACGTAAAGTGGAAAAAACAGTTATCATTTTAGAAAAATAAAGTTTATTCGACAGAATTATCAAAATTGTAACAATTAATGACCTAACATAGAGAAGTATACCAAAAAGCATATGAAAAAAAATAATTGTAAGTGGGATAAATCATGGAGCAATGGAGCAACAAAAGTAATTGATTGCGCAGAGTGTGGATTTAAGCATCAATACCCCTATCCAGACCAAAATGAAACTAATGAATTCTACGAAAAAGAGTATTATGAGACTATTAAACCTCAATATTTGGAGGGCGTTAAAAAAGAGCAGTTGAATAGAGTAATGTGGGCAAATGACAAACTTAAAGTATTTGACCAGCTAATTAAATATTCAGATGATGATAGGAGAATATTAGATGTAGGATGTTCGTTTGGGACATTCTTAAGTGTGTTTAAGGATACGGGCTGGGATTGTGTTGGTGTAGAGCCAAGTATTTATGCAGCAAAATATGCCCGGGAGGTAAACGGATTAACAGTGCATGAAAACTTGCTTGAGAATATTTCTATTGAAGAGCTTGGAGGATCGTTTGATGTTGTCCACATAAAAGAGACTTTGGATCATTTATTAAATCCGATTGAATTTATTGAACGATGTTCAACAGAACTGTTAAATACGAATGGTATTTTATGTATTGAAACTGGGAATCAGTTTAGTGAAATGCAAATGGCGATCGTTGAATCTTCCGAGACACCAATGTGGTGGATTGTACCGGATCACATAGCCTATTTTGATAAAGAATCACTAACTGCTCTAGTGAACAAATATGGATTTGAAGTAAAATATGAAATGTCAACATTTCCAATGGAGCTCTTTCCGCTAATGGGGGATGATTTTGTTTCACAACCAGAATTGGGTAAAGATTGTCATAAAAAGAGACTCTCATTCGAAGACAAATTAAATAGAAGTAGTATGAATCATGTAAGAATTCATTTTTATGAAGCATTAGCAAAAGATGGGTATGGAAGAGGAATTATTCAAATTAGTCAAAAAGCAGATAAAAAGTGATGATTGTATGTCTAGGAGCAAGTAAAAATCAAGTACCGCTGATCAAAACTTCAGAAAAATGTGGGTACAAAGCTATTGCCACCGATAGAGATTCTACTCCCCCGGGGATTGATTATGCACTACAGAGATAAAAAAAAAGCAATTGTAATATTAGGAGCTGGCCATCAGCAAATACCAGCTATATCAAGAGCTCATTTTCTAGGCTATAATGTAGTATCACCCGACTTAAATCCCAGTGCTGTGGGCTTAAAAATGGTTGAGTATCCTTTACCTGGTATTGATACACATGATCCTGAAGCAATTATATCAGAGATAAAAAAACTCATGAGTGATGGAGTCAATGTTGCGGGAATAATCGCCATGGCTGTTGAGGCTTCCCACTCAGTTTCTATAGTAGCAAATGGATTTGGGTTCAAAGCCGTGTCAATTGATGCCGCTACAAAAAGTAGAAATAAATTTGAAAGATTGAAGTGTTGGAAAAATGCTGGAGTCCCGTGTCCTGAATTTGGGATCGCGGAAAACATTGATGATGCAATACAGGTTTCTGAGCGGATTGGATTTCCCGTTGTATTTAAGCCTATCGACCTTGCAGGGGCACAGGGCGTAGTAATTATCAAGAATTCTGAACAAGCACATGGATGGTTCCATTACACATTCTCAAAAAACAGATCTAAAATCTTAATCGAACAATATGTTGAGGGAAGTGAGCATTCTTCTGAATCTTTAGTTCATGAAGGACAAATCTATACTACAGGTTTCTCTGATCGAAACTATGATACAAAATTTCTATATCCTCCTCACTTATTAGAGAATGGTGATACAACTCCTACAAACCTTCCAAAGGAATTATACACGAAAACTATTCAAACTGTTGAAGCAGCAATAAATGCTTTGGGTATTGAAGTGGGCGTGGCAAAGGGTGATATAATTGTTACTAAGGCTGGTGAGCCTATAATGTTAGAGATGGCTGCGAGGGTGTCTGGTGATTATTTTGCTGCATATACAGCCCCCTTAAATAATGGCACTGATATAATATCCGCTCTAATTCAGCAGGCCGTTGGAGATGAAGTAAATATGGATTATTTAAAATGGAAGCATAATAAGGGAGTTGCTCTGCGCTATATATGGCCACAGCCTGGCGAAATTGTAGAAATAGATGGTATTCAAGAAGCAGCTTCTCTCCCTGGTGTCAAGTTCATTAAATGGGAACCATATTGGAGTGAAAAAAATATTGACATTGGTACTGTGCTTACAAAACCAACTTCTCATGGTGAGCGAGTGGCTTCAGTCCTGGTGAGTTCTGAAACAAGATCGGATGCTGTAAAGCTAGCCGATTACATTGTTGAAAAAATAAAGATTGATACTAAATAGTGATAGTTATGAATGTGTGTATTTATGATAAGCTTGACAAAAATCCTAATGATTATATCGATCTGAATGATCATCAGATATTAGGAATGAAAAACATATTTCTAAATGTTATTGAATTGAGAAAAGGATGTAACGTTAAAATTGGTCATAATTTTATTGAAATGGCCATTATCATTCTCTCTGGAAATATTAAAGTAAAAGATTTGAAGTATAAAATCGAATATGATCTAAAAAGAAAGTCTGTATTCGCTGAAAAAGCAACAAGTGTTTTTGTCCCACATTATGAAAATATAACAATCGAGGCAAGCGAGACATCCCAGCTGATTATTTGTGGAGCCTTTACAGTAAAGGCGAACCAGTCCCAATCGTTATTATTGTCAAATAAAACTATCACAAGTAAACATGTCGGGAAAGAGACATACTCAAGAAGGGTTGATAGCATAATTGATAATACAATACCAGCGCAAAACATTTTAATTGGAGAGACATTTAATGAGCAAGGGAGTTGGTCTTCTTTCCCTTCCCATAAGCATGATATAGATATTGAGGGAGAAGAAAGTTGTCATGAGGAGGTATATTTCTTCAAGATCAAACAGAAGTATGGATTTGGCTTTCAAAGAATCTACTCAAAAGACAAATCAATTGATGAAACATTCACTGTAAAGGACAATTGTTTGTCAATAATCCCAAAGGGGTACCATCCTGTGGTTGCCTCTCCTGGTACTGATTTATATTATTTTTGGATCCTATCAGGAAGCAGTAGAAAATTGTTGATGCATACTGATCCTGATTTGAAGCCGCTTTTGTAGACGGTGCTATGCTAAAATTATACTCCATTTTCCATTTGAATCTACTCTTCTCATCAATTGAAGTAAAAGACAGAACGCAAGTAATACAGGTCTGTTACTGGCCATTATTAGGACTGGCAGATAAAGGATTTAAGATTGGGATTGAGTTGACAGGTCATACTTTAGAGTTGATTGAGACGCTTGACCCAATTTGGGTTGCTAAATTTCGCTCCTTATTGAAAGAGGGAAAAGCAGAATTAATTGGAAGTGGCTATAGTCAGATAATCGGTCCCCTCGTTCCTGCAAGCGTAAATGACTGGAATCAAAATCTAGGCCTTAGTGCATATGAAAAATTATTAGGTGTACAGCCAGCAATTGCTCTAGTGAATGAAATGGCCTACTCGAGTGGGCTTGTGGAACATTATTTAAATAATGGCTATAAAGCGATTGTCATGGAGTGGAATAATCCCCGTGTTGGACATCCAGAGTGGGATAATGATTGGCGCTACTTTCACCAGAAAGCTGTGGGGAGAGATGGTCGAAACATCGGGTTAATATGGGCTGATTCAATAGCCTTCCAAAAGTTTCAAAGATTTGTCCACGATGAGTTGGAAATGTTAGAGTATGTGCAATATATTCTATCTCATAATGGTGAAATTGATCATTATTTTCCACTCTACACAAATGATATAGAAATATTTGATTTTAGACCAGGACGATATAAAACTGAAAATGAGATAAATGCAAAATCTGAATGGGAAAGAATTATCGATCTTTATCAACATCTGGATAAACAAGATTGGTGCGAATTTAGTTTTCCCGCTCAAGTGTTGAATGGTAATAATAGTCTTGGCAGTAGCCAAGAACTGGTACTAGAGTCGCCAGCTCAGCCAATACCCGTAAAAAAGCAGGAAAAATACAATATTAATCGTTGGGCTCTGTCTGGTCGTGATGATCTGAGGATAAATACTATCTGTTACCAGATATATGAGGCCTTAACGAATGAAGATAATCAAGAATGGGAAGATTGGAAGGATCTGTGTTTCCTATGGTCAAGTGATTTTCGTACACACATCACCAAAAAGCGCTGGGACGATTATCAAGGACATTTAATAAACACTAGCCAAAAATGGAATAACAGTAACGTTAAAGTTCCATTTAAAAATGGTAAAAGAGCAATTAGAGATGACCACCGCTATTTCATCCAAGAGGGGGCGAGATTATTGACAATTGAAGATAGCAAAATGAGACTAGTGCTAAATAAGCAAAAGGGTATAGCGATCAAGGAATGCATTTTCAAGAATGTCTCTGGAAAATCACTTTTTGGAACATTAGAACATGGATATTATGATGATATTTCCCTAGGTGCTGATTTTTATTCAGGCCATACCACGATTGAACGCATGGGTCAGCATAAAATAACAGATCTAAATAAAGTACAGGCTGAAGTTATTAATGGTACTCACCAAATTATTGTACAAGCAAACCAGGATTTGGAAAATGT
>Ga0233437_1002841_pt1 | contig 24746 bp, 22 predicted proteins | sample SI_122_August201_FD_182714 | JGI IMG/M metagenome (GOLD analysis project Ga0233437, IMG submission 182714) | Seawater microbial communities from Saanich Inlet, British Columbia, Canada - SI_122_August2016_200_MG | ecosystem: Environmental > Aquatic > Marine > Inlet | place: Canada: British...
TGCATTAAGTTAACATCGCACAATCCCCGGCAATATGCAAGACTGGGAAATGTAACCTTGACTTTTTTTGAAGGATTTGAAATTTAAGGTTAATATAGGTATCTTTGACATCGGACGTTAACAGAAATAACCACATATCCAACCCTATTTCTTGTCTAAAATCCCCCTCAGTTTCTGAGAAAGCTGCTCCATCTTGAAAGGTTTTTGGATAAAGGCATCACATCCACGTTTCAATATCTCTTTCGCTTCCCCTTCCAAACTATATCCGCTCGATAACAGGACCTTCACATTGGTGTTGATCTCTTTCATCCTGTCAAAGGCTTCCCCGCCCCCCATCACGGGCATCACCATGTCAAGGAGAACCAAATCAATCTCGTCCTGGTTTTTCTTGTATAATTCCAGAGCTTCCTGACCATTTTCAGCCAGCAGGACCTCATATCCCAGGTGGTTTAATAGCTCTTTGCCGACATCTAAAACCATTTCTTCGTCATCCACCAAAAGAACCGTCCCTTTGCCCTTCACAAGTTCATCAGACAATATCTTCTTCTCTTCAATCACTTTTTCTGTTGCGGGCAGATAGATGCTGAAAGTCGCTCCTTTCCCTACCTCGGAATCAACATCAATATATCCGCCATGACCTTTTATAATGCCATAGGCGGAAGCCATCCCAAGACCTGTACCAGAGGCAAGGCCCTTTGTTGTAAAGAACGGCTCAAAAATCCGTTCCCTGGTTTCTTTGTCCATGCCGCCCCCCGTATCTCTAACAGACAAAAAGACATAGTTTCCAGGTTGAACTTTATAGAGCTTGCCGGTAATATCTTTATCAGTAGCATTGATGGTTTTTAAGAATAGGTCCCCACCTTCCGGCATGGCATCAGCAGCATTGACATACAGATTCAGCAGGACCTGTTCAATTTGACCTTGGTCTGCCTTTATGCCGTACAGCTTCTCAGAAAGCTCTTGATGAACTGTAATCTCCTTTTTCGTCATCCCAAAGGTATCGGACGTCTCTTTAACCAACTGATTCAGGCTGGTAGGCTTAACCTCATAGCTTCCTTCCCTGGCATACCCTATAAGCTGAGCAGTAAGCTTTGCCCCATTTTCAACCAGCTTCTCAATATTCGTTAAATTCTTATGGCGAGGATTGCTGGAGTCAATATCCAAAAGCGCCATAGATGCATTTCCCTGGATACCCATAAGCAGGTTGTTGAAATTGTGAGCTATGCCGCCAGCCAAAGTTCCAATGGATTCCATCTTCTGGGCTTGCTGGAGTTGGACTTGTGTTTCTCTTATCTCGGTAATATCTCTAAAAACGGTTAACTTTGATATAGATCCATCCCCGTGGACAACAGGGGTTTGTAAAATATGGTAGGAAAGGTTGTCCTTTGGACTCACGATCTCTAATTCAATATATTCACCTTGTTGTACTTTATCGTGCACGCACCATGAGCATTTTTTGTTCAGATCGTGCAAAGCCTTGAAACAAGACTCTCCTATGGCATCACGTCCTGTTCTCCTGATCATGGCAGGGTTCATATATTCAACTCGAAAATCCGGCGAGCATATATATATGGGGTCTTTCATCGCTTCCATCATGGACCGATATTTCTCTTCGCTCTCCCGCAGCGTCTCCTCAGCCTGCTTGCGCTCGGTGATGTCCATCCCGATACCTATCTGGGTCCCGTCTTCCATACAAATGTTTGACCATTCCGAGTCAATTATTTTGCCAGATTTAGACTGAACTCTGAATTCACGCCATTTTGTACTGGCTTGTTGCATGTATTCTATGGCTTGTTGGCGATAATCAGGGTCAGGATATACCTTTTCCATCATGTCGATATCTCGAACTTCTTCGGTTTTCCAGCCAACTATTTTTTCAAACTCCTTATTTAAATACATCATTTTGGCATCGGGGTTATAGTGGGTAAGCATTACCGGAATATTATCAATGATGGTCTTAAGCAAGGTTCTTTCCTTTAATAACTCTTCCTCTGCCCATTTGCGCTCGGTGATATCACGCCCCACTGATTGAATTTCCACCAAATTCCCATGAAGATCGAATGACCCACTATTGACGAACTGCATCCAATGGATGTCTCCTTTGCTGGAGAACACCCTATTTTCTATAAGAACTGTCGGATTTGATGGGGACAATGTATGCAGCTTTTCTTGAACAACTGGGAGGTCGTCATTGATAGGTAGGGGTTGCCATTTCTGCCCGATCAGTTCGTCTTTTGTCTTTTCAAAAAAACGACAACACGCATCATTGACAAAGACAAACCTCCCATCAGGGGTGAAACGACTGACAAGGTCTGTTTGATTTTCAACCAACGACCGATAGCGCTCCTCACTCTTCCGCAGCGCCCTATTCGCTTTGTTGAGCAATAGCAGATTCTTTACTCGTTGGTTGTCGAAATACCAAAAAGATATTCCAATGGCCAAGAATAATAATAATATGGAAATAACGATCAGGAATACTTGAATGTATCTAAAATCACTCAAATCCTTTGCCATTATCTGCTGTAGTCTGGTCTCTACTTCGTCTGCCTCTTTAAGAAAGCTCCTAAATACATGATCATAGCGCTGGTCAATATCGGTGCCAATGCCAGAAGTTCCTTTTGCCTTTATCCTTTCTTGTGTAATTTCCCTGAACTCTTTCAGCTTTCCCTGAACATCTTTGATCTTCCTGCGCATTTCAGGATCATCAAGCGGTATAAAGATCCCTTCCTGGTTTTTCCCTCCTTCCAACATGGCTTGTGCATACCACTCAGCCTGGTCCTGATGTTTCCAAGCTGAGTTAATATCCTCATGGCGATCACCGCTTATGATTTCCTCAAACCAGAGATGAGCGGTAGTAGCTTCCAGCTTAATTTCCATGGCGGCATCTATCAGTGGGGCATACTCTTTATTCATTCGATCGCCTTTGAAGAAACCATATCCCAATATGCCGGTTATCATCAGTCCCACAACACATATCAGTAAATACATTCGCCATGGGGTTAGCGCCACTTGATCCTTTTGTTCCAATTCTTCATAGCTTGGCTTTTTGGCCATCAGAAAATCCTCAAAATGAAAAAGCCCATGCCCTTTGTGTCTTGGACACTGTGTATGAACCTTTACATTCCGTCCTCCCCTTCTTGGTTTAGATCATGTCTTGAAGGGCTTCGTTTTCATCACCAGAGACCATAATTCTTACTAAACTCTTGAACCTTGGCTAGAGGCCGTCGATTCAAGATTTCGTGCATTAATCTTAACTCCTGTCAACACCGATTCCACATAAGGTTACCATATGTATTGTTGACAATTCAAGCACCTAAAAGAGACCCTAAATCCTGCTGTCCAGACAATCCACCGATTTAGTCACCTATTTTACCTCGCGAGATTTAACGCTAACGTAGATGCCTCTCTTTTTTGTTTTTACCAAACCTTTTTTCTTTGCTCCGTTAATGGTAGCCCAGACCTGATTCTTTTTAAAACCTGTTTGTTCCATAATGTAATTTGTGTTAACGCCTCTTGGTTTGGACTTGATGATGTCCAGGATCGTGCTAGAGATGGTGGCTTTTTTCGGTTGAACGGCCGGTTTCGATGGTTCTTCCGGTTTTGCCTGGGAAGGCTTTTCTGGTGTGATGATGGGTTGTCCCGCATCCCCCAAACTGGCATCTTCCTTTTCTTTGAGCTTTTGTAACGCCTCGAACGTATCATTGAGACAGCTTTCTATCTCCTTGGATGTCATGGATTCATCTTTTACCCGGGCAGTCAATATTTCCGCTGCCATTTCCGTCAAGGTCTTGCCCATCTTTCTCCCCCTTTTGTCATTTCATGTTTTTTGCTTAAAACCGCCGTCTATGCTTCGTTCAAAAGACGCTTTCAAACTATTCCCCACAATTAAGACCGCCCACCCGAAATCAGGATGTCCATAAGTATTGCCCTTTTCAACTTACTGAATTCGTTCCTTTAACACTTTGCTCGGTGTGAATTTAACAGCTTTGGACGCCGGAATCTGCATTTTTTCTCCTGTACTCGGGTTTCGACCTTCCCGAGCTGCACGGTCGATCACTTTGAAACTCCCAAATCCGATGAGGGAAACCGAATCTCCTTTTTCAAGGGTTGAGGAGATTGCTTCGATGACTGCTTTTTGTACCTTCCCTGCGGCTTCCTTGCTAATGCCTGTTTTTTCAGAAACCAATTTTACCAAATCTTGTTTATTCATTTCCTTCCTCCTTTAAAATAGTGTTGTTGGAATTAAAGATATTGAGAATATACAATATGCGTGGGATTTGTAATATCCCCGCACACTAAAGCTTAAACAAGCTGCACGGCCCTTCATTGCACGTTCTCTAAAATTATGCAAGGCGGTGAGATCAATCATTTAGATTATATTTTGAATTCTCGCTAAATGGTCAAAAATAAGAGACTTCACTATTGGAGTAATAGACTGAAAAGGAACTCGACCACAAAACGTATGGTATCGGATAGCATAATGCAAATTCAATTTTGCTCGAATGACATATGTGGTTCATATCACAACCCGGTAGTTGTCTGAGATATGTTGGAGATATTGCCGGTTTCAAGACAGCCAAAAAGCTGCTATATCCATGAGATATCATAATCCTCAGCGCGCTACAGAGATAATGATATTGCAACATATTGAAATAATGTGATATATAGCAGATATTGTGAGCAGAGGACCTGAAATGGCTGATTTTTCCAGTTCTTCTATAGCGGCGAGGCCTATACCATATACATCAATAACTGGTTGCAGCTGGGAGATTAGTCTTGAACGGTTACAAGACCACCAAGAATATTGTTGAGATCGTGTGCAACGCCTCCTGCGAGGGTTTTGGAACCGGGATTGATGAGAGCCAAGTCTCTAAACTGGTGCGTTACGGGATCGGAAACGGAGAGATAAAGAAAAGGGTTTCTGACTTCCTAGACGTTCCCCGCACGAAAATCTTTAGAGAGGCATAGCATGGATCAGGGGTAGCTTAAAGTAAAGAGTGCCGCGAAATACTGCGACATGGGCGAAAGGACCGTCAGGGATTGGCTTAAAGACGGACTTCCCCATGCAAAGTTACCCTCTGGAACCGTTCTCATAAAAAGAGATTGGATTGATGCTTTTCTAGCGAACTTCAAAACCACCAATGATGAAACCGAAAAGATCGTTGATGACATCTTAAAAACATTTTAGCCGGGAGAGTCAGGGGCCAGCGAATGAACAGTAAAGGCCCATCCCAGCTGGCAACTAGAACGGGCCAATTCAAAACGGCGAAGCGCATTCACCATACGAAAAGTAAGGACGAAAAACCCGGAAGTCAAATAAAACAAACAGAATAACAAATTCAGGGGCCAGCAAATGAAAAAAATTAAACCTGAGAAGATCCCACAGGAATTGAAAGCCCTTCCCCAATGGGTTGTCTGGAAGTGGGAAGAACGGGACGGAAAGCCCACCAAACCGCTTTACGACTCAAAGACAGGCAATAAGGCAAGCCATTTGCGATCCTTCAACATGGGGACCATTTGAGAATGCCGTTAATGGCCTGGAGAGGGGTTTTGACGGAATCGGTTTTGTCTTTTCCGAGAAAGACCCCTTCTGTGGAATTGACCTTGACGAATGTCGTGACCCGGTATCGGGAGAGGTAGCACCGTGGGCCGCTAGAATCGTTAAGGACTTTGACAGCTACACCGAAGTCAGCCCTTCCAAAACCGGGTTGAAAATCTTCATCAAGGGCCGTTTGTCAGGTGGCGGCATCAAAACGAAGTATGCCGAGGTGTATGACAAGACGCGATACTTCACGGTTACGGGGAGGTATCCCCCGTCATAAACGATCATAGGAGGAGTGTTTCCGGGGGGCTAAGCCGACTCACAACATAATAGCAGATATTCCAATATGGGCAAGAAGGTAATACTCGAGTCTCGATAATTCATGTATGCACAGCTCAATTTGATATCGAAGATTAGAAAGATTATTCCCCCTTCGTTCGTAGTGTCACTCGGAGGATCTCACCGGGTCGCCAGAATCGCATTCGCGGTCCCCATGTGCCCGTGCCTCTGCATACGATAACTGCCATCCCACCCACTTGGTAACGGCCCTCCAATAGTGGATACCGGCTGCGAACCAGATAGTCGAATGGCCATATCTGCCCTCCGTGGGTGTGGCCGGATAGCATGAGACCCGCGCCGGCTTTCGCCGCCCTCTCGGCCTGCCAGGGGTGTGTGAAAGGAGGATGGCAGCGCCGGGTGGACGACCCGCTAGCGCTTGCGACATTGGATCGCCGCCTTGGCCGTTTCGACGTCTGACGGTGAGATCATCCACGCCCGCCAGAATGAGACCGGGCCCCACTTCCGCCCAGCCGTTGCGGAGCAGCGTAAAGCCTACCGCCTCGAACAGGGCCATGTTACCTCGCCCATGGAATTCATGGTTGCCGGGGATCGCCCAAATACCCAGAGGGGCGGAGAGATGCCTAAATGTTTCCATAAGCGATTTATCAGGTGGACCATGCCCTTCGAAGATGTCGCCGAGTAAAACCACAATATCGGGCTGCTGCTCATTTACCTGGGCAATGCGAGCCGCCAGCCAACGCTCGCCCAATTGTGAACCAAGGTGCATGTCGGACAGGGCTGCGAGCACTATCCCGTCCATGGTATCGGGAAGGCCGGGAAGGACCACTTCGTATTTTTCGACCACCGGCGGCCGCAGGCCCTGGAAGAGCGCGATCGCCGAAAACACTCCACCGACTAATAATGCCCATCCTCGCAACGAGGGCGATAACCGGGGCATAAGGAATCCGAAAAGGGTAACGAGGTCTATGGAAAAGAGGGGAATGAACGTCAAAAATAGAATGCCCATCCAGTTCATGCCAAGGAATTCGAGGGTAACGGCCAGATCCCCCGTCCCCCCGTGCCCTATGACCCGGCCAGCGAGAAAAACTGCCCACAGTATCACGCCGGTCCCGATGAGAATCTTTCGGGGCACATGCCGGTCCACAAATGGCACAGAGGCGGCACGCCAGAAGATGTATAGGTGCATCAATGTGCAAACTGAAATAAGGATTGTACCGAACATATGTCCCATCTATTTTGTTCATCTCCAGCAATTAAGACAAGACCGGGTCACATGCTTCACAGATAGTTGCGACCTTCCGGGGAATTCTTGAGATGGAGAAGAATTATTTGAGGATGTCCCTTATGCCCCTTCTTTTTGGGTGACAAAAAAATCTCGTCTCGCCGTTTTTGTAATCACCGTGACAGCCGGGTGTTTGATAATTCGTTCATAAGAAATGGCATAGAAGCGTTCGCGTACTGCATCAGTTCGCCCCACAATTTCAACATCATATTGGCATTGCACCTCTTTTTCGATAACAGAGGGGACTGGAAAAATCCCAAAGCCATTTTGGCCGAATTCCTTCATTAGGGCACTGTCTTCGAACTCGGCTGCGATCATCGGCTTCAAATGAAGAGACTCAAACCATGTTTCCAGTCCTTCCCTGAGCGTGGTCATAGCTAACGGTAGAAGCATCGGGGCTGCGTCAAGTGATCCGGGGAATCCTTGTCGAAACTGCCCGGGCAGCTTCTTGCTTGCAAAGAATGTAATTCCACATTCTCCAAGTAAATGGTTGTATACCTTGATGCTCAAACCTTTTCGCACTGGAGAATCACTTAGGACCAGGTCAAGATGGTGCATGGCCAGTTCGGCAAGCAGCCGCTCTTCTTTATCTTCGTGACAAATCAGATGAACTCTCTCTGGCATGTGCAATGCCGGCTCCAGTAATTTGCAAACGATCAGCTTCGGTAAGACATTTATAATTCCGGCTCTTAACGGCAGAGGTCCTATACTTTCACACCCCTTCACCATGTCCATCATTTCGCGGCCAAGGGAAAAAATGTCATTCGCATAGCGAAATATCACATGTCCCAGGTCGGTGGGCTCTAAGTCTCGTCCAACCCGGCGAAAAAGTTTGCCGCCCAGGGCCTCTTCGAGCTTACTGACCTGCGTACTGACAGTAGACGGTGAAAGCCGAAGCTTTTTACCGGCTGCCGTCACGCTTCCTTCGCGCATCACAGTCCAGAAGTAGAGCAAATGATGATAGTTCAGCCATTCCATTATTCCTACCCCCCCGATTTGAAAATTTAGAAAGATAGTATCAGAATTTTCTAATTGTACGAAGTATTTTTTTTCTTTATGGTGCGATTCTATTGGTATTTAAATAGTGGGCTTTAACGCCAACAACAAAATGTGCGGTTCCCTTAGATTAATTATTCGTAAGGAGGATAACGGAAATGGAATTACCATGGCCCAAATGGATGGAACTTGTGGTACTCGGGATGTCGATCCCCGTCGGTGCAATTGCCTTATATATTATTGATCGTTTCCAGAAACCGGCAGACGGTCGCAATATTCAGCAATCTCAATAAAACGGTATATGACTTGGGGCCGTGAGATCTGGATCTCTTGCCCCCCTTTAAACACTCCCATTTGAAAATCGATGGTGATCATCCTGAACCGACCTCGCCGGATTTTCCATCTCAATCGGTTTCTCAATATGTTTCCGAATGCCGAGTTCTTGAGACTTTTTCGTTTTGCTCTTGATCTGTCTTTCAACGGCCGAAAATACTATATTGAATGTTGCAGATAGGTGTATTTCCCTCAGGCAGTCTTGTGTAAATGGGCTATCCCAAGATCGAAGGCTACTAAACCTTAAGAGACGTCCAATTTCCAGATTATGCTATAAACTTGTCTGAAGAATGTACCCAATAAAAGCTGTCATATCATCAGGAGCGAAGTTCAGGTTCTGGTTGAGATATTCATGGAACGTATATCAAATTCGGCTAGTTGGAAACCTGACATTTCTTGACAAAGGTCCAGTATATTGGCAGGTCAATAAACGTGTAATATATTCAAGACTGAGAAATTTGTAATACTGAGATATCTATTCTATATTACAACGCTTTATATCGTTTAGTAGGCTGCAATACATTGAGAATAGTCCATAGGACTGGCTTTTGTCAAAACCTGTGAAACATTTAATTTTGAAAAGCATTTGGCTCTGAAAAATATTTGACATATAAACTTGATATCACTGAGGCTTTTAGCTTCTGAAAACCTGAGAGATATAGCAGTTATGTTGCCAGCCGGCAACCGAATCTTTGAAACTCAAAGATAGGGTAATTATTGTTGCGTTGAGCTCTTGGCCGCACACTCCTGCAGGGTGAGAGCATCGGCACCGCCTCATTGTCAGAAATAATGCGCCTTATAGCTCAATGGAAGCGCTACGTGGCAAACGGATCGGCATAGAAAAAGGAACCTCCACCCACGGAGGGCTTCTGTCAGCACTAAGCGCACGCAATATCCCGGAATCTGCCATGACTTTCATCGATCTCAACCCCGGCACCATGCCTGAAGCACTTATGGCGGGTTCCATAGATGCGTTTGCCGCAAGCGAACCGACGCCCTCCATCGCAGAAATAAAAGGTGGACGGGCACTAATGACTTTCGGCAAGTTGGGCAACCAGTATCCCATCCTTTTGGTTGTCCATAAACCCTTTCTTGATAATCGGAGAAATGATCTTCGGCAATTTCTTCGCGCACTTGGCGAGGCAGAGGTTTTTATCCGCGAGAATTCTGCTGAAACAGCCGACATATTGTCCAAAAAGACAGGGATGCCCTTAGACGTTACTCGCCGCGCAATGAGTCGGCATTTTTCCCGTTTTAAGGTTTGACAAGGAGATTTCATCAAGTCTTAGCAGCACGGCAGCGTTTCTCTTAAAGCAGAAAATCATCGCCAATCTACCCGATTCATTGTTGGTTGCCCCTACTGATCCTTCCAAGTTGGAATCTGGAAAGGAGTAACCACGCCACGTCCACACTGTTCTTGGACTATAAGTTTATGATTCCAGACGCTATACGCATGGTTGTGAGCGCTTGCTTTATATTATCCTTGAAGAAAATATTGAAAATCCATTTTTCTTTTTTAAATTCCTTCAATTTGCTGTCGTTTCAATGTATAATGTGCCTTCAAATAAATGCTGGAACCAGAGGTTGGACAGCGTAATATGGTATGGGATGAAATTTCTTATCAGTAACGAAATGCAATTTTGTGTGTTTCAAGAATCGAAATGATGTTAACAACCGGAGAGAGTTTAGATCTTGACAATGAAACAGAATAAACAGAAAACAGACAGCTATTATCACCATCTGACCAGAAATATGCTATTGACCATCATTATTGTTTCGGTCCTGCCCACGATCCTGATCAGCGGCATCGTTCTTTACCAGTTTCAAATTTCCTACGAGGAAAAAGTGCATGCCCATCTCAAGGAACTGGTGCTCAAGAATAAAAATGATATCGACAATTTCCTGCGAGAAAAACTGGACGATATCCGTTTCCTTGGAAACACTTTCTCTTTTGAGGAATTGAGTGATGAGGAGTTTCTGCAGAACCGACTGAAAGGTCTGCAACAGGTTTACGGGCGCGTTTTTGTTGATCTTGGTGTGGTAAATTCCAAGGGAGTTCAAGTGGCCTATGCCGGGCCCTTTAGATTGGAGAGAGCTGTTTATACCGAGGCAAACTGGTTTATGAAGGCCATGAAGAGAGACTATTTCAAAAGTGATGTTTTCCTGGGGTTGCGAGGTCTGCCGCATTTTATTATTGCCGTCAGGGAGAACTGGAAGGGTGAGAAGTGGATTTTGCGCGCTACCATCGATTTTGTAGCCTTTAATAATCTGGTGGAAAATCTCCGTATCGGAGAGACGGGTTTTGCTTTCATTCTCAACAGAAAAGCGGAGTTCCAGACTAAGCCGTTCCTTGACCTGATTCCGGCCAGGGAGCCATATATGAACTTTCTGCGCGACCCCCAAGAATTCAAGGATGGGGTTCGGATCGTGGAACAGGATGACTCCTTTGGGCATAAAATCATTTATGTGGCCGCCGTCTTAAAGCGTGGAGACTGGCTCCTTGTTTGTCAGCAAAGGACCTCGGACGCCTTTTCAGATTTTGGTTCCACCACCAAAATAACCCTTGCTCTCATCCTTCTGGGTACGATCGGTATCGTGGCAACGGCATTCGTTCTGTCGAAGAAAATGGTGGCTCGCGTGGCAAAGGCGGACCGGGAAACGGAATTGATGAATGACCAGATCGTGGAAACGGGAAAACTTGCTTCCCTCGGTGAGCTGGCAGCAGGAATCGCCCACGAAATCAATAATCCGGTTGCCATCATGGTGGAAGAGGCGGGCTGGTTGGAGGATTTACTGGAGGAACTGGAACTTAAGAAAGGGGAAAACCTGGACGAGTTTGAGCGTGCCTTGAAACAGATCCGGACCCAGGGTAGACGTTGTAAGGATATTACCCATAAGTTGCTGAGTTTTGCGAGGAAGACGGATTCACGGATTCAGGATGTTTCCATTAATAACCTCATAGAAGAACTGATCATGCTCTCTGAGCAGAGGGCAAAATATAGCAGCGTGACGATCCAGGCGGATCTTAAGAAGAATCTCCCCACCGTGAGGGTTTCGGAGAGCGAACTTCAGCAGGTTTTCCTCAATTTGATCAACAACGCCCTTGACGCCATGGAAAAGACCGGCGGAAACCTGACCATATCGACTCGGATGGAAGAGGGCAATATCATAATAGGGGATCATATCCTCATCGAGGTAGTCGACGACGGGCCGGGTATTCCCAAAGCGAATCTTACAAAAATTTTTGATCCGTTCTTTACCACAAAACCTGTGGGGAAAGGTACCGGCCTGGGACTCTCTATCTGCTACGGGATTATTAAGAAAATGGGTGGAAGTGTTGAAGCGCGAAGCGTTATTGAAGGGGGCACCACCTTTACAGTGAAGGTACCCCTGCCGAAACCAAAAAAGGAAAATGCCTGAAATTTTGTGTTCTGGATGAAACCGCAGGGTTCTGGTGTAAATATTTAAAACTTTTATCATAAAGGAGAGAAACTCATGTCTATGGCGAACGTACTTCTGGTGGATGACGAGGTTCCTTTCGTGGAAGCCATGTCCAGACGGTTGAAAAAGAGGGATATTAGTATCGTAACTTCTTTTAGCGGGCCTGAGGCCCTGGATGTGCTTGAAAAAGACCGGAGCGTGGAAGTAGCCATCCTTGATGTTAAGATGCCCGGCATGGATGGCATCGAGACGCTTGGCGAGATCAGGAAAAAATTCCCCCTGGTGGAAGTGATCATGCTTACCGGCCATGCCACTGTTGAAACCGGCATAGAAGGGATGAAGCTCGGCGCTTTTGATTATCTCATGAAACCATGCGATATGGACGTGCTCATGGGAAAGTTGAAAGAGGCAGTGGCCAAAAAAAGAAGACATGAAGAAAAGATAATCGAGGCGCGGGTGAAAGAGATTACCACCCGCCGCGCGTAGACAGGAGCAGGATTATGCCGGATATGGAAAGTGTTCGTTCAGATTCAATCAGACTTCTTTTCGTTGATGATGAAGTGGGTTTTACGGAGGTTATTTCCAAGCGATTGAGAAAAAGAGGGATGTTGGTCAAAGCTGTTTTTACAGGAACTGATGCTGTCCAGGCTATCCGGAAACAGGACTTTGACGTGGCGATCCTTGATTTAAAAATGGAAGACATGGACGGAATAGAGGTCCTCAAGATTTTCAAAAAGGCCTATCCCGAGATGGCGGTGATCATGCTTACGGGCCATGGGTCCGAAACTGCCGCGAAAGAGGGCCTGAAGTATGGGGCTTTCGATTATCTGACCAAACCGTGCGACCTGGAAGACCTTGTGGAAAAAATCAACCAGGCCGTTCAGGCCTCTTAGAATTTAAAGACAATATCCATCTGGAGTCTGTTTTCATTCTCCTTGTAACGGTCGCTGTTCCAAAGTGGATTCCTTTGGGCTTCCGTCTTCCAGGCACTTACCGGGTCCGTATAGAAAATAGGCGGTCCGCAGAAGCATGTTGTCATACGGCCAGTAATGGAGCGCCGCTTTATGTCCTTTACGGTTGGCACCGTAAAAATCCTGGTCGTTCAGGCAACCCAGAACGGCATTTTGCTCAATATAGGCATACTAGTAGTAGAAAGAGTAGGCGCTTTTTTTCCCTCATTGCCGATTTTAAATGAAAAGTTATAGGCCTTGTTTTCGTCGCTGAGCACATCATCCGCCGCGTTATAAATATGGTTCAGATATACCGTTACAGGATAGTGTCCAGTTCGAAAGCAATCTGAGAGAAAGCTTCCCAGAGTTTGTAACCATATTCATAAGTTATATTCCCTGCCGGGTCTGTCACAAATGAATTCCCGCCACCCTTGTTGTAGGCCCCGTCATGCATCCATTTTGTACCGTTAAGATTACTCCTGCTATAATAACTTCCCGCAAAATCCCATTTGACCGGCCCAATATGCCATGTAAAGCCCGCCTGGTTGAGATAGAGCATTGCATCGGGAGTCCTGTTGTTTTCATTGACCACCTTCTGGCTCAAGTAAATAAAGAGCTGAAAAAGCCCTGATCCTCGACGATCCGTTTTATGGTGGCGATTGTGCTGGATTCCAGTGAGGTTGTAAAATAATAATATCCGATGCCCAGGATAAGGATGAAAGTCGTCAGAGGGACCAGGATCATACTGACCAGAATGCCCCGCCTCAGATTTGCCTAGGGTGACCTTTCCATAAAATAAGCGCTCCTTTCCCACTGCTTGATCTGTTATTGAGCAAAGTCTGTGCCAGAAAGGAGATCACGTCTGTCACTCCATAACTATTCAGAGTTCTTATTATTATCGAGTTTGTAGGCCTTTGGGATGATGAAGGGTTTCAAATGGGTGTGTCAGGATTTTTTGCAGGTTGTAATGGGAGTAGAGGATAACTGAACGCGACGTCCAATAAACACTTGAGAAAGGATTTGGTCGTGCCTGGACAAAAAAAACCTTTGGAAAGTAACGCTTGACTTTGATTTGCATAGGTGTTTTTCTTTTTCACCGTCCACACCGTTTTAACATTGTAACGACTTTTATTGTGCAGGATTTGTTAATGGCGGATAGTGCTTTTTTATATTTCACTTTTCTTGTTTGTTTCGCCATTGTCGTCCTGGCCTCCAGGCAGATCGGCAGTTTTTTCGCCCGCGGTAAATTGCCGTTGATAACGGGCTTCTTATTTACCGGCATTGCAGCCGGTCCCTATGTGCTGAATATCATTCCCACGGCGGCCATTGGGAACTTGCGATTTGTGGACGAGCTGTCCTTGGCCTTCATAGCCTTTGCAGCCGGCAGCGAGTTGGTTGTTCGTCAAATTAAAAACCGTTTCAAAGCCATTCGCTACACAACCTTTGGGTTGGTTCTGAGCACTTTTACCCTGGGCAGCCTCGCCTTCTTTCTGCTTTCCGAATTCATCCCCTTCACCAAAACCATGCCGTCGATCCACCGTGCGGCCGTTTCTCTTCTGGCAGGTGCCATCTTGGTGGCAAGATCACCGTCATCGGCCATTGCGGTGGTCAATGAGCTAAGGGCCAAAGGGCCCTTTACTAAAACCGCCCTGGGTGTAACGGTGATCATGGATGTGGTGGTGATTACGGTTTTCAGCATTTGTGCGTCCGTTGCCGGGACCCTGTTAGCTGAACAAGCCTTTGATTACACATTCGGTTTAATTTTAGTTCTCGAACTGACCCTCTCTCTGATTCTTGGATACCTGCTCAGCAAGGCAATGCGGTTTTTCCTGTCATGGCATTGCCATAGAAGTATCAAGACCGTCGTCATCTTATCATCAGGACTGGGAATATTTGTTCTTTCCGGGACGGTTCGGCATGCGACCCATATGTATTGGCCCTTTGAAATACTGCTGGAACCCATGCTCATATGTCTGCTGGCCGGCTTTTTAACAGTCAACTACAGCCCCTATCGTACCGAGTTGATGAAAGCCCTGCATGATGTGGGGCCTTATATTTATGTGGCTTTCTTTACACTGACCGGTGCCACATTGCAGTTGGATGTGTTGACCCGTTGCTGGGGAATTTCCCTGGCACTTTTCGGCATACGCACGGCGGCTGTTTTTATCGGCTCATTTTCTGGGGGCATGCTGGCCGGTGAGCCTGCTAAATACAATAAAATCGCATGGATGTGTTATATTACCCAAGCCGGTGTCGGTTTGGGACTGGCCAGGCAGGTCACCGTGGAGTTTCCCGAATGGGGCGCAACCTTTGCAACCATTATTATCGCCGTTATTGTATTGAATCAGATTGTCGGCCCGCCCTTGTTTAAATGGGCGCTTTTCCTGACAAAGGAGGCCCATCCGCGGACTGAAAGCCAGCCTTATGACGGTATTCGGGACGCTGTCATATTCGGTCTGGATGGCGAATCATTGGCCCTGGCGCGCTTGCTGAATTCCAATGGTTGGGAAGTGAAAATCGCCACCACCCAAGTGCAATATGTGCGGCAAACGGCAAATGGCTCGGATATTGAAATTCATCCCATCCCTGAAGTGAGTATTCAAACTTTGAATAAACTGGGGGTTGCCCAGGCCGATTCCATCGTTGCCATGCTTTCGGACGAAGAAAATTACAAGATATGCAACGTGATCTATGAAAATTACGGCACCCGCAATCTAATTGTACGCTTGAACCATCAAGCCCATTTCAAACGCTTTCATGAGCTGGGGGCTTTGGTGGTTGAACCCAGCACCGCCATTGTGAACTTACTGGACCAGTTTGTACGATCACCCTCGGCCGCCAGGCTGCTCTTGGGAATGGAGAAGGGGCGTGACATCATCGAGTTTGAACTGCGCAACCGGGATCTTCAAGGCACTGCTATCCGTGAATTGCACCTGCCGCTGGATCTTCATATTTTGTCCATTCGCAGAAATGGCCAAATGATCGTCTCGGTAGGTTTTGCGCGGATTCAAGTGGGCGACTGGTTGACGGTGGTCGGTTCCCGGACCAGTCTGGAACAGATGATGCTGCAGTTTAGTGAAGACCGTGAACACGCCCTGGTCCATATGGTGGGCAGGGCGACATCGAAAGAAATGGCTTCACAGGCCCTGGCCGATGAAGTTGAAGAAATCATCCATGAAAAAGACGACATACGAAAAGTAAAATTTGATCGGTTGATAGAAGAGAGTATTGTTTTGGATTTAGACCCGGCCATGGCATACGATGTTTTTTTTGCGCAGGCGGCTGAATCCATGGCCGACACGGTAAACATTTCAAGGGAAAATCTATTTCAACTGCTCATGGAAAGAGAAAAGCAGGTGAGTACCGCTTTAAGGCCTGATTTGGCAGTTCCTCATATTATTATTGAAGGTCAGAACACCTTCCACATTTTACTGGTGCGCAGCAAGGAAGGTATCTATTTTTCTGAACTGGCTCCCAAAGTCAGCGCCGTTTTTGTATTGGCCGGTACCCGGGATCAGCGCAACTATCACCTCTATATCTTATCGGCCATCGCTGAAGCCGTCCAACAGACACAATTCCAGGAACGCTGGCGCAAGGCAAAGAACGACACCGCATTACGCAATCTTGTGCGTACCCGCAAGGGTGTTTAGAGGGCGCCGCGCCCCGTCTACGGCCCGGTGGAAAGCGGGTGCTTAAGAATAAACTGGATACCGACGGTTTCCCGCGGGAAAAACCTGCATTCCTACCGTGAATATTCTTGACTCATATTGTTGAATGTGGCAATGAACCTTTTGGGTGGATGGGTCAAAAATTGGTCAAGCCTATACTCGGTTAGTCCTGTTTTACGGTAGATTGCCATGAAAGCTTCTCTGCATATAAACCTGCAAAGAAAGATAATACTCATTGTCTTGGTGGTTTCTCTCCTTCCCCTTATCCTCTTGGGTGGAGCCATTTTATTTGAGAGCAGGGAGGGCGAGGGGTCCACATTTACCGTTAAGATTCCCATTGTTCTCCCTGAGAATAAATAGTGGACTGGCCCCTGACAACAACCAAGACAGATTGTTTATCAAGGAGGTCTCATGGAACTTTTCAGTATCTTAGTTGTGGATGACGAGGAAGATTTTGTCGAGACCATGGTCAATCGTCTCAAAAAGAGAACAATAGATGCGGTAGGCGCCCTAAGTGGGGAGAACTCCCTGGAATTGTTGGGAAAAGAGAATTTGACGTGGTCATTCTGAACATCAAGATGCCCGGTGGTATGGATGGTCTTGAGACTCTCAAGGAGATTAAAAAAATCCAGCCTCTTTCGGAGGTTATCCTGCTTACCGGACATGCCTCCGTGGAAAGCAGCATTGAGGGGATGAGGCTTGGGGCCTTCGACTATGTCCTGAAACCCATAAAGCTGGAAGAGCTTTTCCCAAAGGTGGCCCAGGCCTTTGAAAAGAAAGACTCTCACAATCAGAAGATCCGAAGTGCCAAAATCCAGCAATCGCTCAGATACTGGTAGCTTTAGGGTCCTGCCCGGATTCGGGCGAGAAGATGGTTCACCCCATAAGCTTCATAAAGTAAGGGAGGTGACTCAACTGGAAAAAGTCAGCGTTTTACTCGTAGATGATGAATTGGACTTCGTAAGCACATTGACGAAGCGGATGAATAAGCGCGAACTGAAGACCTCCAGCGTCAGCAGCGGTGAAGATGCACTTGAATTCTTAGACCAACATCCCACGGACGTCGTTATCCTTGACGTCAAAATGCCGGGTATGGGCGGTATTCAGACCTTGAGGGAAATCAAGAAACAACATCCTTTGACCGAGGTAATTATGCTTACGGGACATGCCAATATGGAAGTGGCCATCCAGGGCATGGAAATCGGAGCGTTCGACTATCTCATGAAGCCAATGGCGATTGACGATCTTGTGTACAAGATTCAAGATGCCTACAAAAAGAAATCGATTCAGGAAAAAAAGATAAAAGAACATCTCCTGAATTCTTCCGGCTGAAATCCCATTGAACTTTATTTGTTAACTGTCTGACAAGGTCAAGTTGAAATGAATAAGAGAGTGGTTTCGGGTCTTTGTAAGTCTTCAATGATTAACATTTATCAGGGGAAGGAGCTAATTTGAAATGAACTTCTTTAGAGAGTGGGGCAAATTTATGATGATGGGCGCAAAAGCCCATGCAAGGTGGGAGATTAATGTATCCAATACCATCTTTGGGGACAGAAAACGGCTGATCATACTTGTGTTGCTTACCATCCCCGTCATATGGGGGGGCATTGCGTTTGCCGACCAGATCGGCACTGCTTTGCCCGAATTGTTAGGCGGTAAAAAGGCCTACAGCCCGGCCTTTTACAGCACCGGGATCTTCATCGTATCCATACTTATCGGATTGGGCGCCGGCCTGATCACCGGATGTATCGGGGCCGGAGGCGGCTTTATTATCGCTCCCGCCCTGATGAGCGCCGGCATCAAGGGTATTCTGGCGGTGGGGACAGACCTTTTCCACATCTTTGCCAAAGCCATCATGGGGAGCGTCATCCACAGAAAATTGGGGAATGTCTCCGTCCCTCTGGCTGTTGTCTTCCTGATCGGCGCCATTATCGGGGCAACATTCGGAGGGTTGATCAACCGAGTGCTTTATGAAATCAACCCGGTACTGAGTGACGCATTTATCACGACGATTTATTCTCTCATGTTGGGATTCTTAGGCATCTACGCCATGACAGACTTTCTCAAAGCGAGAAAGGCCGATAAGGGTGTTGACTCCCCCCATGGCGGCGGAGATGCCCACGGGGGAAAGATAGAAGGCACGGAAATGGGTAATCTTCCCAAGAAACTCCAGGGTATGAAAATCCCTCCCATGATTAGATTCGATGCCGAAATCGTTCCCGGAGGGAGGAGTATTTCGTGGCTGTTCTTAGTCTTGAGCGGTGCGCTTGTGGGGCTTGCAGCGGGCATTATGGGGGTCGGCGGCGGGTTTCTGACATTTCCCATTTTTGTTTATATGCTGGGCGTTTCTTCCATGACCACTGTTGGAACCGATATCTTCCAGATCGTTTTTACCGCAGGGTATGCGGCGATCAGTCAGTATGCCATCTATGGGTTTATCTTTTATACCCTGGCGATGGGCATGCTCTTGGGGTCGCTGGTCGGCATTCAGATCGGCGCCCTGGTCACCAAGGTGGTTCCCGGTATCACGATCCGCGGGTTTTACGCCATGGCGGTGCTGGCAGGTTTTGTTAACCGTATCTTCGCCTTGCCTGCCAAGTTAGGGGAAATGGGTGTTATTCCCATTTCAACGGGGACGGGGGCCGTCTTAGAGACCATTGGGGTCTGGGCCTTCTTCATCGTTATCGGAGGATTCTCCGTATGGGTAATCGGCATCTTTCTGAAAAACATCAATGTCCTCAAGGGAGAGGAGGGAATATCATGATTGCTAACAAGAAAGAATTCTTTGGCGGTTCTTTGATGTTACTGGCGTTTATCGCCGTGCTGATAATCATATTTTCACCCGTCTTCAAGGGTCAGAATGGCTTAGAGTACTTAGACGCCCTTTATAACTCCATATCAAAAGGGTCCGCCTATTATATTCCAAAGGTTAAGGAAGAAGCCGGCAAGTTCGCTGGAAAATCCATAGCGGTGACGCTAAGCATGGCAGATGAGAAACAGGCTGAGCAAACGGCCCTGTTGTTTAAGAAGGGGGGGGCGTCAACAACGGTGACCGGGGCATCCTTGCAGATCACCGGCGATTCAGGCAAGATCCTTGAAAACGCGCTTACGGACACAGACAACATGTATAACAATGATGGAAAAGAGGTCTCCCTGAAATATGGTTATAATGAGAGGCGGGTCCTTTTCAACTGGTGGAAGGCCTTTAATGAAATGGATAAGGAATTGAAGAAACAGAAGCAATTCAAGGAGGCCAAAATTGTGGCACTGGTTGTAAAAAAGGCGATTGAACCCTCTTACAACTATTACCAGATCGAACCGCAGAAGATCTCCGACCGGTTTGGCATTGTCATATTCTCCCTGGTTTTTTATGTGATCTACACATTGTGGTACGGCTTTGCCATAATGTACATGTTTGAGGGATGGGGCCTGAGGCTGGAACACTGACGGATTTTTGATCAATAATGGTACCCCATGGACCGGATCATCGGGTTTTTCAAAAGCCTTTTCTTAAAGACGCAAAAAGAGGATGACGCGAATGTCGAAGGGCTCCGCAATGCCTTCAGGGACCGTTATCACCATTTCAAGCTGCTGCTGAACGCAAATAATAAGGCCCTCAGCATTATGTCTGAAATGGAAGAGGCCTTAAGGGGGACCCAGCCCTTTGGGATGACCTTTGTTCTCTCCCGTTGCACCTCCATTTCCACAAACGTCTGGCAGATCGGCAGTAACCTGAACCAGTTGGCTCCGGGAAAATATGAGGCGCTTTATGGGTGTTTCAAAGAAATCCAACTGAAAATCAACCCGTTCATTCATCATCGGGCCCTATTGAAGGAAGGGCCCATGGTCATCCCGCTGCAGTCGGTGAACAAGGATATGGCGGATCTGGTGGGAACCAAGATGGCCAATCTCGGTGAACTCAAAAACCGGATGCACCTGCATATCAAAAACGGATTCGCCGTCACTGTCAAAGGCTATGACCTCTTCATGCAACAAAATGACCTACCCTCTGAAATCACCCGCCGTATTCAGGCAACGGATGTAAAGCGTCTCGATCAGCTTTTCAGCCTCTGTGCGGACATTCAACAACTCATTATTCGAGCGCCTCTCCCTGAGGAACTTGAATCTGCCATTTCCGAGCACTACCGCATCTTAGAGCGAGAGGAAGGAAGGAGTGTCAAGGTGGCAATGCGCAGCAGCGCACTGGGGGAAGACCTCAGCGGGTCCTCATTCGCCGGCCAGTACCGTTCTGAACTGAACGTGAGTGGCGAAAACATTTTACAGGCCTATAAGGAGATTATTGCCAGCAAATACGGCCTGCCGGCCATGACCTATCGCTTAAACCGGGGAATCCGCGATGAAGATGCCGCCATGTGTGTGGGTTGCATAGAGATGGTTGATGCCATCTGCGGCGGGGTTATGTATTCCAGAAATCCCCTGGATTTCAGAAACAAAGCCATTGTCATCAATTCGGTCTGGGGGCTTCCCAAATCGGTTGTTGATGGGAGTGCTCCGGTAGACCTTTTCGTCATCTCCCGTGAAGAACCCATGGAGATCATCCAGAAGGAAATCCCTTCCAAGAAGGAAAAATTTGTCTGTTACCCCCATGAAGGGGTCTGCAGATTGGAGATTACCGGGGATGAGAGCGCCTTGCCATCCCTGAATGATAAGCAGGTTTTTGAATTGGCACGTGTGGCAGTGAAATTAGAGGATTACTATGATGCCCCCCAGGATATGGAATGGGCCATCCAAAAGGATGGATCCATCATACTCCTTCAATGCCGGCCCTTGCTGCAGATGGAGGAGCGCCGGGCACGTCACATAAAGATGCCGGATGAAGATGAACCAGCCCCTGTTATTTTACGGGGCGGTGTTCCGGCCAGTCCGGGAGTGGCCTCCGGTCCGGTTTTTATTATAAAAAAGGATATGGATACTCTGCGGTTTCCAGAAGGAGGCATCCTGGTTGCAGCCCAAGCCCTGCCCCGCTGGGCCACCCTATTGAACCGGGCTGCAGCAGTGATAACAGGCCAGGGGAGCGTTGTGGGACACCTGGCCAATGTGGCCAGAGAATTTGGGGTCCCTGCCCTTTTCGGAGTTGAAGGGGTCATGGACAAGCTGGAAAACGGTGACCTGGTCACCGTGGATACTCAAGGGATGAGCGTATACCAGGGGCGGGTGGATTCCCTCTTGAAAAACGAGGAAACACCCAAAAATCTCATGGAGGGGAGTCCCGTATATGAGGCTCTGAAGGGCGCCGCACACCACATAGTACCACTCCATCTCCTAGATCCGGATAGCCCTGATTTCAAACCCGATAACTGCCGTACGCTGCACGATATCACCCGCTTTTCCCATGAAAAGGCAGTGCACGAGATGTTTCAATTTGGAAAAGAGCATCAGTTTCCCGAACGCTCCAGCAAACAGCTTTTTTATAAAGTCCCCATGCAGTGGTGGATACTGAATCTGGACGACGGGTTTAATGAAGAGGTTAAGGGGAAGCACGTCAAGCTCGACAACATCGCATCCATCCCCATGTTGGCCTTCTGGGACGGGTTTGTCGCTGTCCCCTGGGACGGCCCCCCGGCCATTGACGGAAAGGGGTTTATGTCGGTTATGTTCCGGTCAACCCAGAATACTGCCCTGACCCCTGGTGTCCGTTCACGGTACGCAGATCGAAACTATTTTATGATCTCAAGAAACTACTGCAGCCTGAATTCTAGACTCGGTTATCATTTCTCCACCATGGAGGCATTGGTAAGTGACAGGGTCAGTGAGAACTATGTTGGTTTTCAGTTCAAGGGGGGAGCCGCCGACTATCAGAGACGACTGAAGAGGGCTCATTTCATAAAGGAAATATTGGAGAAATATGATTTCAGGGTGGAGGTAAGAGAAGATAATCTCATTGCCCGCATGGAGCACCATGAAAAAGAATATATGAAAGAGCGTCTCCAGATCCTCGGTTATCTCACCCTCCACACCAGACAACTGGATATGATAATGGCCAATGACTCAGCGGTACGATATTACAAAGCCAGAATTGAGAAGGAAATTCAAGGACTTATAGGCGCTTAGCTTTCTTCTCCTTCATCTGCTCGAGGACCCTTCCCGGAAAGCGAATCAGCTCCTTTATCCGGGCGGTTCGGATTTTCTGATCGTGCGTGTCTTTTTTTTCAAAGGCCTGTGCCAGCTCGGTGAGAAGCTCTTCGAATTTTATGGGTTTCATGAGGTAGTCAAAGGCCCCTAACTTCATCCCCTCAATGCTGGTCTCGACAGATGCATGTCCTGTCAGCAAAAGGACTTCCGCCAAGGGCAGGGCCTCCTTGAACTTGTATTTCTTGATGAGCCGGTCCAGATCGGCGATCTCCATGCTGAATTCAGCTGGCCAGTTGAGATCCTTAACCTTCGACATGGCCTCATTGCAGGGTTTCGGTTTTCGCATTTTCATTGTGTGGGCTTTGAGATAATTTAAACCGGTTTTCAACCACTTGTAAACAATTAATTAAAAAAACCTAGTACACCAAATCATAAATTCCTCGGTTATTGAAGCAAGCAAAGCTTTTCAGGCTGATTTTTCATTTTCGAGACCCATTCATCTCTAAAATGAATGGGCTTTCAGCACTTGAAGTTCAATTTATATGAATTGTGGGATTCAACCCATAGGTGTCCCCTCCGACTGTATTTTTCGTTTTTGTTTCAACCTTTACGCCTGTAAAGGTCTCCCAGAATAATTCCATTTGAAAGGTTTGGCCAGTGTTTCATTAAAATATTTAATGAATCTCTGGATCTTCTCTTTTAACTCCGTCCTTGATTTAAATACGCCGCGTTTCAGCAGTCGTTTTGAAAGCATGCTGAACCACATTTCCACCTGATTCATCCATGATGTATGTTTCGGAAGATAAACAAAGCGAACACGATGGGAAAGGTATTCCAAAAACTCTTTACGTGTTTCCATTGACTTGAGAATGCCGGACTTACCCTTAACTCCCATCAAATCCTCTTCAACTGAACAAATTTTTGCGATCAATTCTGCTAATGTTGCGGATTTATGGGTGTTGAGCTGGTCGCATATGAAGACCCATTCTTCATCATGACGTAAGTTTACGGTTCTCTCAATATGCGCAGCAAACTGCTCCTCCTTTCTTGTATCTTCTATCGTTGGGGCTATCACTTTGCCTGTTGCTACTTCAAAATTAGCCGTTAAAACTTGTGTGCCGTGACGTGTGTAATTAAACTCACGCCTTTCAACCCTACCTGGTTTGCAGGGTCCAATTGGTGCGTTGGGTTCTAAAGCTTGCATGCCGGTTTTTTCATCAATGCTCACGATATGGATTCCCTGGTTATAAAGAGCATCAGCAGTTTTGTATAATCCGGATACCTCCAAAATCTTTTTATCAAAAGCTTCCGGATCTTTATCTCGCTCATTGTATTCCCAATAGCGCGTTAAATGCGGCTTTATAATATTTCCCCGCAACAATCGCGCTACTGTGGAAACTGATATTGAATCGACAATACCCTGTTTGATTGCCTCGTCTGCAAGTTCTCCGCTTGTCCAATGGCTCACTTCACGACCGCATTCAGTGGGCTGTTGGCAGGAAATGGCGATAATAGCGGCAAATTGTTCTGCTGAAAAAGTCGTAGGCGATCCAGGTCGAGGTGCATCATCAATGGTTTCAACAATTGCGAGAACAAACTGCTTATAGAAGGATTTCTCAATGTCTTCGTTTTTCGGAAAAGCATCAGACTCAATCCTTGCAATTCTTTTTTCACATTTGGACCACCGTTTCCGCCATAGTCGGACTGTATCAGCATTCACGCCCAGCTTTTTAGCAATAAAAGCATTGCTTTTTCCTTTATCTGCCAGCAATATTATTTTTGCCCGGAGCACCAATCCTTGAAAACTATTCCGCCTACCAACAAGGATTTCGAGTTCTTTCCTTTGGTTCCCAGACAGTCTGATTTCTATTGGATTTGGTCCGGAAATAGTCATGCAATTTAAGATACATTGACTGCCTCCAATTGTCCAGCTTTTTCTTCTGCTGTTATTTCAGCATGTTACGTTGGCGCCCCCTGTTTGCGTTAACCCTCGATGAATTTATGATTTGGTGTACTAGTGCAATAATACATGTCCTAGCCTTGAAACCACTGCTTTTCCAACTTTTGGTCCAATTCCCCGAAACCCTACAGGGAAACAAAGGAGATCTCGCATGAAATTGGAAAATTGGATAGAAACACCG
>Ga0233437_1002845_pt1 | contig 24696 bp, 21 predicted proteins | sample SI_122_August201_FD_182714 | JGI IMG/M metagenome (GOLD analysis project Ga0233437, IMG submission 182714) | Seawater microbial communities from Saanich Inlet, British Columbia, Canada - SI_122_August2016_200_MG | ecosystem: Environmental > Aquatic > Marine > Inlet | place: Canada: British...
TATTTAATAAATTAAAAAAAACATCTATGTTTATCGCGTTGTAAATAGTCAGTTCTGTTTAATAATATGTAAACTTTTAAATAAATAATGTGAATAAAGGATCGAAAATGAGAAAATAATCCACCGGTATAAATAATTAACTGTCAACAATATGTTTTAAAACAAATTTAATTTTTTAGCCAGAGAATCAATATCTTAGATATAATATTTACAATAATATTAAAGATATAATTATCGAGGTTAAAGTAGCATCAAAGATATTTCAACAAAATTTAATCTTTTTATTTGTTTAATTGAATTTTTTATTATCTTTGAAAAATTAAATAGGATTTAATATATGCAAGAAATTAAATTAAATTAAATATCTTTATATTTTGTATTTTTAACTAAAATAAATTTTATTAATTATGAAAAAAATTACTTATTTATCAATTTTTACTTTACTGGTTGCATCGGCTATTCTCGTAATTTCCGGGTGTACGAAAGAAGGGGAACAAGGTCCTGCGGGTGCTGCGGGAGCTAATGGAACTAATGGAGAAAACGGAATTAATGGCACGGATGGTACAGCAGGTTGTGTTGAATGTCATGATAACGACCAAACAGTGTTTGCCATGGTTAACCAATGGGAACATTCAACCCATGCTACCGGTGGCAATTATGAAAGGAATGGTACTTCATGTGCTCCATGTCACACCAGTCAGGGTTTTCTTGAAACAAAGGCCAGCGGTGAGCAAGTAACTGCAGAAGCCATCAACAATCCAAATCCTATTAACTGTTACACTTGTCACAAAATCCATGATACCTACACTACAACAGACTGGGATATTACATATGGGGAACCTGTTGAGTTATGGTATGGAGATAATGCTAAAGCCCTGTACGACATGGGCAAATCAAATGTCTGTGCAAATTGTCACCAGGGTAGAATTGTATCACCGTCTCCTGTAGTAGGAAGTTCGGATATGTACACTGTAACCAGCACAAGGTATGGCATGCACCATGGCCCCGTTGCCAATATGTTTGTTGGAGCAGGTGGCTATGAAGTAGGTTCCGGTTATGCAAATTCGCTTCACTCAACCATGGTTGAAGACGGATGTGTAACCTGTCATATGGCAACAGCATATGGTGCGCAGGCTGGCAGCCATACATTTAGCGTTGGTTATGAATATCATGGAGCAATAGCTGTATATGATGCAGGTTGTGTTGCTTGTCATACCGATGGTGTTGGAACCATTGTGGAAGAAACCCAGGCTGAAACCAATTTACTACTGGCTGACCTTAAACAGAAATTAATGGATTTGAACATATTGGATGAAGATAATTATGTGATTACTTCTTCTTCCGATCCTATCATTCTGACAGCTGATCAGGCAGGAGCTGTAATTAATTACCAGTTTGTAAGAGAAGACAGGAGTGGTGGTGTTCATAATCCCACCTATTCCAAGAAACTGCTTGAAAATACCATTGCAGCATTAACAAAATAATAATCGTTCTTTATATATATTATACTAAAAGAGGCTTTCGTTTGAAGGCCTTTTTTGGTATATTTACAAAAAAAATTTAAAAAACTATAGAAAATGCAGAGGATTAAACACTTACTTATTTTATTAATTGGCATATTTATATTACATGCCTGTGAATATGATTTCATCGAGCCTCCAATACCTGTTCCTCCTGATCCTACTGACACCATCAGTTTTGCAACTGAAGTAGCACCTATTTTTGGGGAACAAGGTTGTTTAGCCTGTCATAGCGGTACTATCAATCCTGATTTATCACCCGCTAATGCTTACCAAAGTATAATTAACAATAGTTTTGTTGATTTAGATAATCCTGCGCAAAGTATAATCTATACCAAACCTACTCCGGGAGGAAGTCATTCCGCTACATATACACCCGACCAGTCAGCGGTTGTACTGGTATGGATTGAGCAAGGAGCAAATGATAACTAATCAATAAAACAAATAATCAAAACATTTTAAAGATGAAAAAGTTCATAATCGTCCTAATCTCTGTAGTATTTGCTGTTAGCTCAGCATATTCACAGGAAGAAGAAAAAAAGAAAGACAAGCCTGTAAGATCACCTTTTGGCAGTGGAATCCTGATTGATAACCAAACCTGTGAAATCCCGACAGCTAAAACACTTGAAATGCTCATCCAACACAGGTTTGGAAAAATGGATAACGGCATAAAAGATATCTGGGGTATTTATAGCCCCGGTGCTAACATTCGCATAGGATTTAATTATAGCATACTCGACAACTTAATAATCGGGTATGGACTAACCGGCAGAAAAATGCAAAGTGATTTTCAGATAAAATGGAATATTTTGCAACAAACACGTAAAAACACTATTCCTGTGGCTCTTACACTTTATGGTAATATGGCCATAGACGGGAGAGATAAAGAAAATGAAGGGATATGGGGTATGAATTACAAATTCTCAAATCGTTTGTCCTATTTCGGCCAGATAATAGTGGGAAGAAAATTCACCGACTGGCTTTCCATACAATTAACTTCGAGCTATACTCATTACAATCTGGTTGACTCAACATCTGACCATGATAAGATTGGGATCGGCATTAATGGCAGAGCCAGGCTTTCGGCACAATCTTCTTTGATCTTTCAGTATGATGTACCCCTGAAAATCAAAAATATTTCGGAGCAACATGATTTTATTAATCCTTCCAAACCCAATTTTGCATTTGGATTGGAAATTTCAACAAGCACGCATGCCTTTCAAATCTATATAACAACAGCAGATGGAATACTTCCACAAGAAATATATATGTTTAACCGGAACGACTGGACAAAAGGATTTAGTAATTTAATGTTTGGGTTTACTATTACCCGTTTATGGAGTTTTTGAAAAAAGCAATTAATAACTTAAAACAAATATAATATGAAAAAAACAAGATTATTGCAAGTAACAACAATGGTGATTATTGGATTATTCCTGATATCCTGGATGGTCCCACAGGATCAGAAAAAACCGGGCCCATGGGAAATACCCTCCAAGTATAAGAAAATGGAAAATCCTTATAAGGATGACGCCAGTTTAAATAAGGTAGGTAAAATGCTTTATGCAAAACATTGTAAATCATGCCATGGCAGTAAAGGGCTGGGAGATGGCCCAAAAGCGAAGCAACTGGAAACTTTTCCGGGTGACTTCTCAACCGCAGAATTCCAGGAACATCCCGAAGGGGTACTCTGGTATATGACATATATTGGAAGAGATGAAATGCCTAGCTTTGAAAAAAAGATTACTGATGAAGAAGATCAGTGGGCAGTCGTGAATTATATGCGCACTTTTGCAAAATAAATTTTTCATGTCATGCGAAGATTGTTTCAGAAGTGATTTTAACATAGGAGGGCACCAAGATTACACAAAGGAAATTAAGGCATGAATAAACCTGCGAATGAATAACTTCGTGCTCTTTGGATTTGCTTTGAGGACTTTGTATTAATTAAAATAAATGCCTTTTTAAAAAGTCTACCTTTTTATAAGTTATAAATTTTATTCATAATGAATATCAGAAGAATTTTTTTTATAGTACCGAACTTGGTGCTAATCATGCTTTTTATACATCTAAACTTTTCGGGTTATTGCCAGAACGAATCCGAAAAACCAGCATATCTGGAAGAAAATGAAAAGTGTATAAAGTGCCACGGAAAAACGAAATATTATTTCTACAACGACTGGACCGAGCGGATGCAAAAGGCCAACATGAATCCCTATCATTTCATTGATTCTACACTTTTTTACAGTTCTAATCATAAAAATTTTCGCTGTACAGACTGCCATTCAGAAGATTATACTGAATTTCCACATTCATGGGAACTGAGAATGGAGTATAAATACACCTGCCTTGACTGTCATGAGGGTGATGACAATTTCGCTGAATTTCACTTTGAAAGGCTGCACGAGGAGTTCCTTGAAAGCGTTCATTCCTCTCGACACAGTGAGGATTTTACCTGTTGGATGTGTCATGGACCGCATACTTATAAGATCAATGCCCGCACAAATATGGATATTCATGATATAATTACATATGATAATGAAATTTGTCTGAGCTGTCATGCCAATGTAGAAAAATATCAACTGCTTACCGATGCTGAAAATCCTAACATCATAGATAAACATGAGTGGCTTCCGAACCAGGTTGCGCATTTCAAAAGTGTACGTTGTATTGAGTGTCATGCTCAGATTCAGGACGACATCATGGTAGCACATAATATCCAGTCGAAGGATAAAGCGGTTCAGAAATGTGTAGAATGTCATTCAAGCAACTCATTGCTGATGGCCTCATTATACAAGTTCAATGCTACTGAAAAAAGAAATAAATTAGGATTTTTCAATGCATCTATTCTTTATGAATCATATGTCATTGGAGCAAATAGAAACTATTACATGAATTTGGTCAGTGTAATAGTATTTACAATGGTGATCATGGGAATAATAACACATGCATTGTTAAGAATATTTAAAAAATAAAAGGTATGTCAACAAGATTATATTTATATCCTATATGGATTCGTATCTGGCACTTGTTAAATTTATTACTCTGCTTGGGCCTTATATTTACCGGTGTGAGCATGCAATATTCAGATCCTGAATATCCATTGATGAGGTTCGATCTGGCTGTAAGCATGCATAACATCTGTGGCGTTGCATTATCAATCAGTTACGTTTTCTTTATAGTTGGAAATTTATTTACCGGGAATGGCCGTTTCTACAAGTCATGGCTTGAAGACCTGAAAAAGAATATGGTAAAACAATTCAAATATTATACCTTGGGTATCTTTAAAAAAGAGAAAGCACCTTTTCCAATCAATGAAAAGCGCAAGTTCAATCCAATGCAAAAGGTATCCTATGTTTTTGTGATGTACCTCTTTGTTCCCTTATTGACGATTTCAGGTTGGGCATTGCTGTTCCCTGAAATGATACCAAATATGCTTGGTATTAGCGGAGTGTATATTACAGATTTGTTCCATGTGATCTCAGGGTTTGTTGTTTCAGTTTTTATGTTCGTGCATATTTATTTTTGCACCATCGGAACAACACCTGGTAGTAATTTCAAATCAATGATCACGGGATGGCACGAATAGATGAAAATAGCTGAGCATCACAATATCGCAAGCAACATATTATAAAGGCATTTCATACTCATCACCTAATAAATCCTAAAAAGATGAAGAAAAAGAAAGACAAAGACCCCAACTCACGACGACTATTTCTGAAAGAAGGAATAATAGCTGGTGTCGGGGCTTTAGCGGGTGGTACTATTTTATCTTCCTGCGGCTTTGATGATCAGAATAAGGTAAAGGTGCTTACCACAGATGGTGAAGTAGTAGAAGTAGATCCAAAATACCTCAAAACAATTGAAACACTCAAGGAAAAAGCAAAACAAGGCATACCAAATAGGAAGTTCGTTATGGTAATCGACCTTGCCAAATGTAACAACGCTCGTAAATGTGTTGATGCATGCCAGGAAGGTCATCATCTGCCCAAAGATATGGAATACATGAAAGTGTTATTGCTTCAGGATTCGGAAAGGACAGCACCATACTGGTTCCCAAAACCCTGCTATCATTGTGATAACCCATTGTGTGTTAGTGTTTGTCCGGTTGGAGCCACCTATAAGCGTACTGACGGAATTGTCCTTGTCGATAAGGATCGATGCATTGGATGTAAATTCTGTATGACCGGATGCCCTTATTCGGCACGTATTTTTGCGTGGAAGCACCAGGATGATTATGAATCCCCCATACAGTATAATCCGGAAAACACAGTACCCGGACAGGAAGGGACCGTTTCCAAATGTGTATTCTGCGCCGATAGACTCCGTGAAAATAAGCTTCCCTTATGTGTGGAAGCTTGTCCTATGGGTGTGATCTATTTTGGTGATATTGATGAGGATGCTGTAACAAACGGATCAGAAACTGTCAGGTTCAGTGAACTTATTAACGAAAAACACGGGTACAGGTACCTTGAGAACCTGGGGACTCGTCCTAGTGTTTATTATCTTCCTCCGGCAAACCGTCAATATCCTATCGAGCGCGGATATGATGGACTTGATGAGGATATTAAGAAAAGATACGATAACACACCTTATGCTAAAAAGAGGAAATAACAGTGGATACAACAACAGCAAACTATAACAGTACAATTAATGAGTTAAGGGGCCAGATAGAGCGGCCTGGAAAATTAACCATTCTCTGGATCATTTTCCTTGCTTTGCTTGTTTGTCTGGGAATCTTCGCCCTGATCATGCAAATCATCAAAGGGCATATCATAACCGGAATGCGCGATAACGTGGTTTGGGGAATCTATATTGTGAACTTCATTTTTTTCATGGGGATCAGCTATGCAGGAGCTTTAATTTCAGGTGGTCTGCATTTGTTCCGCATACCATGGCGAAAGCCCGTCATTCGTATGGCTGAATTTATCACCATCATTGCACTATTGATAGGCCCCCTTTATATTATACTATGTATCGGGAGGCTTGATCGCTTGCCTTATCTTATATTATATGGCAGAATTCAGTCTCCAATTACATGGGATGTTATTGCTATTTCGACAGATATCGTCGGGTGTATCATTTATCTGTATTTATCGGTCCTGCGCGATATTGCAAGAATTCGTGATTTTGAAGGATTAAATATACAGAAATGGAGAAAAAAGTTATACAAATGGCTTGCCCTGGGATATACCGGAACTGAAGAACAAAGGAAAAGACTCAACAGAGCCAGTGATATCATGGCCGTTATGGTTATGGCTATTGCAATCATCGTTTATTCGGTACTGGCATGGATCTTTAGTGTGACCCTTCAACCCGGATGGCATAGTACTATCTTCGGACCGTATTTCGTAATTGCCGCAGTGTATTCAGGTACAGGAGTTCTTATTGTTGTAATGTGGGTATACCGAAAGGTTTATCATCTTGAAGAATACATCACTAAAAAGCATTTTGTAAATGTGGGGATTCTTATGCTTGTGCTGGCTGCTTTCTTTGGATATTTTACCTTCAGCGAGTATTTGACCAAATGGTATGGATCGGAAAAGAATGATGAAATGCTTATCAATATCCTTTTCGACAGATATTTCTGGTCATTTATATTCTCAAACTATATTGGTGTTTTGATGCCTCTGATTGTGATTGGCATACCGCAACTGCGAAAAATTAACCTAATCACAATTACAGCGGTGGTTGTGATTATTGCTTTGTGGTTTAACCGATATCTAATTGTAATACCGACACTTGAATCTCCTTATCTTCCTGTGCAGGATATCAGACCCGACTGGATACATTACAGTGGTACATGGATTGAATGGATCCTTACCATTGGTGGAATTGCAGCATTCTGCCTTTTCTTTACGATTTTTTCACGTTTTGTGCCCATCATGGAACTTTCTGCACCAAAAGAGAAAAATAATAAGAATAAAACACAAATACTTAGTCTTGATGAAACATAAAATAACAAAGATAGCCCTATTTACTTTTCTATTTGTATCCTTTGTTTCAATAATACCTCTTGAGGCAAACCAGGATGAGGTGTTTCCGGTTTATTTGGAGCTGATAACATTGAAATATGACGATGACAGCAGGAGTTTGATTGCAAAATTATTGACTGAAGATAATGATAGGAATGAATTGCCCGCAACAGGGTTAACCGTTTTCTATTATATTCTCAACAGAGGTGAACATGTGTTACTTGGTGAGGTAACTTCAAATGAAAATGGTAATGCCGTACTTAAATTTCCAGCAGGATATGATTTCCCTAAAGATGAAGAGGGTTATATATCAGTTTATGCGAAATTTCCGGGAAATGATTCTTTTGATGTTGCTGAATCAGAACTTAATTTTAAGGACGTGAGTATTGACTTTGAATTTGTGGAAAAGGATGAAGAAAAACTGATTTTTTTTGCAGGGGTTGTTTATGGACAAAATGACACCCTTCCATTAGCAGATGATGACTTGTACTTTTATGTACCCTGCATGTTCAGTGATCTGATGATTGCCGAAGGCTGGTTCGAAGAAAACGGAGAAGGCTTTGTTGAATTCCCTTCTAATATCATCGGTGATTCTGCAGGAGTAGTTGAGGTAATTGCACGTATATCCGAACATTTCGATTACGGTTATATAGAAAAGAGAGGATTAATAAACTGGGCTACTCCTTTCCATGCTGTTGCCAGGGAAGTTCCGTCAAGGGAATTATGGACACCCATTGCCCCACTCTGGATGATCATTACACTTATTATTATGTTAACTGGTGTTTGGGGGCATTACATTTATGCCATTTACGAGTTATATAAAATAAAAAAACTGGGGAAAAAGGGGCAAAAACCCTGATCCAAACCAGAATATAGAACAACACATGACTTATATAAAAACCCTGACAAATAAGTCGGGTTAATGTTCCTTACATATTTTGCCTAATTACTAAATTAAATGAAACTATGAAATTGCCCGGATCTATCTATAACTGGACATCCCTTATTGGAGCTGTTATTGCCATAGTCAGTTTATTCATGATAGGATTTTTATTTATCATTTCTGTGGTTTTCGACCAGGGAAGCTCTTATCTTGGATTATTCAATTATATCATTCTACCAGTCTTTCTTGTAATAGGCTTGATTATTATCCCCATAGGGATGGTGCGGAAACACAAAAAAATGCAAAAAAGTGATCAGGCCCAACAACTACGCTGGCCATTGATTGATTTTAACAATCATAGAAACAGAAATGCGTTTGTGGTATTTATGACTGGCTCTGTTGTATTCTTATTACTTTCTGCAATAGGCAGCTATGAAGCCTTTCATTATACAGAATCCGTTGACTTTTGTGGCAAGTTATGTCACAATGTTATGAAGCCTGAATATGTGGCTTACCAAAACTCTCCTCACGCCAGGGTTACCTGTGTGGAATGTCATGTTGGATCTGGAGCAGATTGGTATGTCAAATCAAAATTATCGGGTTTATATCAGGTTTATGCTGTTACTACCGGGAATTATCCAAAACCAATTCCCTCCACTATTACACAACTCAGACCTGCCAGGGAAACTTGTGAGAAATGTCATTGGCCTGAAAAATTTTACGCTCATCAATTAATTATAAAAAAGCATTACCTGGCTGATGAAGAGAATACAGAGTGGGACATAAACATGAAGATTAAAACGGGACCCAGTTTAAGTGCGCTTGGATTAATAGAAGGAATCCACTGGCATATCAATCCGGAAATAAAAGTTGAATATATTCCATCTTCCCCCACAAAAGACACCATTCCCTGGGTTAGATATACCAACACAAGAACAGGTGAGGTTAAAGTTTATACTGATTCCGAGACACCTTTGGATGAAGAGTTTATCAACAATTCAGAGATCTTTACTATGGATTGTATAGATTGTCACAACAGACCCGCACATGATTATAAAGATCCTGTTGATTTCATAGACAATGCATTAACAAGTGGTCGTATATCTAAGAAATTACCGGATATAAAGATGTTATCGATGGAAATTCTTAAACAGGATTTTCCAACAACCGACAGTGCTCTTTCATATATTGAACAGGAGATTCTTACTTATTATGAATTTATGTATCCTGAAATTCTGGACACGAATGGAATATTTATAGATTCTGCTATTGCGGTCATACAAGAAGAATTTCAAAAAAATATTTTTCCTGAAATGAAGGTCAAATGGAGTGTTTATCCTAATAATATAGGACATATTGAATCACTTGGTTGTTCAAGATGTCATACTAATAAACATACTGATAGTAATTCAAATGTAATATCACGCGATTGTAATCTGTGTCATTCCATCATAGCACAAGGAAATCCTGGTAATATGGAGATAACCAGCACCTATGATTCACTTGAATTCAAGCATCCTATCAACATAAACCAGAAGTGGAAAACTATGTTTTGTGCTGATTGTCATCAGGAGCTTTACTAGGGACTCCAATCTCAATTTTCTAAGATTCCTAATACTAACTAAAAGACTGCATATGATACCTGCTGAAATGACTGAGATCTTTTGTAAAGACCTACCCACCAAGCCCATTCCAGAGATAGGAAAAGTTTTAGTAACCGGTGCCACTGGATACATTGGAGGCAGACTGGTACCCGAATTACTTGATCGGGGCTATGATGTTAGAATTATGGTTAGGTCAGAATTTCCTGGTGTTGAACAGCGATGGCCCAATGTTGAAGTCGTTTATGCCGATGCATGTGACCTGGAAAGTCTTGTAGAAGCATTAGAAGGAGTGCATATAGCCTTTTACATGATACATTCTTTGGCCCTCGGTCATAAGAAGTTTGAGTATGCTGATTTACAAGCAGCTACAAATTTTAGAATCGCTGCTGAAAACCAAAATGTGAGCAGAATTATCTATCTCTGCGGATTAGGAAATACAAATACACGTTTATCTCCTCATCTGAAAAATAGAATTATGGTTGCTGAAAAACTTTCACAGGGAAAAATACCTGTAACTGTTCTCAGAGCGGGTATGATTATAGGATCAGGAAGTGCATCATATGAAATTGTTTCAAATCTCGTTGAAAACACACCAATTTTCTTTATTCCCTACTGGGCAAAGACAAAGAGTCAGCCAATTTCCATAAGGGATGTTATTAAATACCTTGTCGGGGTACTGGAGCTACCGGCAACAGAGGGGCAAGAGTTTGATATTGGTGGTAAGGACATCACCAGCTATGATAATATGCTTAAAGTCCTTGCAAAGATTCGCAACAAAAAAAGATTATATTTTCCGGCTTTAGTCAACTTCACTCCTCTTTACGGATACATTGCAAGTCTGCTCACCCCTGTTCCCGGACCAATTACTAAAGTCCTTGTAGAAGGTTGTAAAAACGAAGTAATTTGTTTGAATAATAATATTAAGGACTATTTACCATTTGAACCCTTATCCTATAAGGAGGCTCTCTTAAATGCTATGACATCAGAGGAGCTGGATAAGATACAGACAAGATGGTCTGATTCATGGCCTCCAGCTCATGGATTAGCTATACAACTTCATCAACTTAATCCTCCACCTAAATTTACTTCATCCTCCTGCATCCTCACTTTTAAAAAACCATCCACTCTATTTTATTCCTTTTGTAATATTGGTGGTAAGATGGGTTGGTTTCATAGTAACTGGATGTGGAGGCTAAGAGGTTTAGCTGATCGTCTACTGATGGGTGTAGGATCATCAAGAGGAAGGAGAAGTAGTTCTGAATTGAGATCAGGTGATGTTATTGATTTCTGGAGAGTGGAAAACATTGTCCAGAATAAATTATTGCTCTTAAGAGCCGAAATGAAAATACCCGGACTGGCATGGCTTGAATTCCATACAGATACATATGAAGACTTAAATAAATTTTCTGTAAATGCTTATTTTCAACCAAGTGGGTTTTTTGGAAAATTATACTGGTATGCTTTCCTGCCATTTCATGCGTTTATTTTCAAAGACTTACTTAAACAAATTGAAAAAAGAAGCTAACCGAAAAATTCAAAAACTATATGAATTATTATGACAGATTAAAATGATAGCATTCAAATAATTTTTCTATATATAAATATTATATATAAAATAATGTATTTAAAAGAAAATAATTGTACATTTGTTTTCATGAAGACGTCATTAATTGAAATGAAAGACCACTTTTTATTCTGGGTGTCATAAAGAACTTTATAAGGATTTTACAATATATTGATAAAAACTAAGCCAAATTTTCAGGCATGAAATACGAAAAAGTTAGATTTTGCACAGACCTGCCAACTAAATCACAACCGGAATTAGGAAAGATTTTGGTAACAGGAGCTACCGGCTATATTGGTGGACGATTGGTACCGGAACTACTTGAAAGGGGTTATAAGGTCAGAATTATGGTAAGGTCAACCTTCCCCGGTATTGAGGAACGCTGGCCCGGGGTTGAAGTAGTTTATGCTGATGCCCGAGATCTTGAAAGTTTACTCAAGGCACTTGAGGGGATACATACAGCTTATTATTTGATCCATTCCCTTCAACTGGGGTATAAAAAATTTGAATCTGCTGACATCCAGGCTGCAGTGAATTTCAGGATAGCTGCAGAAAACCAGGATATTCAAAGAATAATTTACTTATGCGGGCTTGGAAACGCTCAAACAAATTTATCTACACACCTGGCAAACAGGATCAAGGTAGCCAAAAAATTATCTGAAGGAAAAATCCCTGTAACTGCGCTTAGGGCAGCTATGATTATCGGATCAGGAAGCGCATCCTATGAAATACTTGAAAACCTTATCAGAAATGCACCTGTCTTTTTCATCCCATACTGGGCTAAAACCAAAAATCAACCAATCTCTATAAGGGATGTAATTAAATATCTTGTTGGTGTATTGGAAATACCCGGAACGAAAGGTAAAACATTTGATATCGGTGGTAGTAATGTAACTACTTACGATGAAATGCTTAAAACAATTGCTGAAATTCAAGGTAAAAAGAGATTTTTCTTCCCCTCACCGTTTTCATGGACACCCTTATATGGCTACATTGCAAGTCTTTTAACTCCTGTTCCCGGCCCTATTACCAAGGTACTTATGGAAGGTTGTAAAAATGAAGTTGTTTGTCAGAATAATGATATCAAAGAATATTTGAACTTTGAACCTTTGTCATATCATGAAGCATTATTGCGTGCTACTACACTTGAACAGGATGATAATATTGCCACAAGATGGTCTGATGCCTATCCGCCTGAACATGAATTGGCAGCCAAACTTCATCAGATAAAACCACTACCACGATATACCAGCTCTTATTGCCTTTTATCTTATAAAGACTCGAAATCGATATTTCAATCTTTTTGCAATATCGGGGGTAAAATGGGATGGTTTAACAGTAATTGGATGTGGAGACTCAGGGGATTTTTAGATCGTATATTGATGGGTGTTGGCAGTTCCAGGGGGAGAAGAAGTAACAGTAGCCTGAGGCCCGATGATGTAATAGATTTCTGGAGGGTGGAGAATATTGTAAATAACAAAATGCTACTCCTCAGGGCAGAGATGAAATTACCCGGTAAGGCCTGGCTTGAATTCCATACAGATACTTATGAAGGCTTAAATAAGTTTACTGTAAATGCTTACTTTCAATCAAGTGGATTTTGGGGTAGAATATATTGGTATTCTTTCCTGCCATTTCACATGTTTATTTTCAAGGATTTACTTAAACAAATTGAAAAAAGAAGCTAAATCAATTTATTATTTTTGCGATAGCTTAGATGATAATCTTCAAATATTTTCTTTCTATAATATATATCATAAAATAAAAAAATTGTCAAAGTGAAAATAATTTTACTTTTGCTTTCCAGAAGACATCTTTAATAGAAATGAGTGTCCGTTAATGTAGTTTACAGTTATCAAATTATATGAATAAATACAATAATAAAATAAGCAACCAAACAAAGACCTGGCAATTTCCCTGGGGTTACCGGGAAAGTTTTTTTATCTCATTATCATTATTATTAATCGGGTTTGTAATTGAATTTTTCTCTGGCGACACTTTTATTAGCCTCCCGGGCTGGCCGGTTAACCTGATCCTGATTATAATTTTAATGTTTTACATTATTATCGTACAGAAATTTTTCAAGACCTCCATTGTCAAGTGGTTTTCCAGTACGCCGGCTGCCATTTCAGCTATAAGCATATTGACTTTTTTAATATTACTTATGGGTTTTATACGCCAGAATGAGGAGACTCCTGTTGGTTTTGTAAAAATGATTGGATTAACTCATGTTACAACAAGTTGGCCATATTTACTTTGCTCCTTTTACCTGATATTTATTCTTGGATTTACTATTGTCAGACGTTTTCTACCCATAACCATAAAGAACTTTGCCTTTTTCCTGAACCATGCAGGTTTATTTATTGTAATTGTCACTGCATCTCTCGGCACTGCGGATTTGTGGAGGCTGAATATGCAATTGGTTGAAGGAAGGGCAATATTTACAACCTATGATCATAAAGGAAATTCCTTTAACCTACCGTTCGCAATTAAACTGCTTGATTTTAAAATTAAAGAATACACACCAAATATCGGACTATATTCTCAGAAAGAAAGAAAGCTTAAAATTGGTAAAAAGACACAACTTGTTGAAGCTATAGAAGGAAACAGTAAAATATTGGGCAACTGGAACATCATTATTGAGAAATATCTGAATGAAAGTAAAAAAGATTCCCTTGGTTTCGATACATGTTCCGCAATTGGAGCATCACCGGCAGCTTACGTTAAGGCAATTAATTTAACTAACGATAAAGAAATTAAAGGATGGATCAGTAGTGGTAGTTTTAACTCACCATTATTAACTTTACCACTCACTACTGATATTGAACTTGTAATGACTCTTCCTACCGCTCGTGAATATAGCTCAGATATTCGGGTGTTTGAGTCCATGGAAAAATATCAAGATTATACAATCAAGGTGAACGAACCAATGAAAATACAGGGTTGGACTATCTATCAGACCGGCTATAATGAACAAATGGGGAAATGGTCGAATTTAAGTATTGTAGAACTTGTACGAGATCCCTGGTTACCGGCAGTTTATGTTGGGATATTCATGATGCTGGCAGGTTCACTTTATCTTGTATGGATGGGAAGATCAAAACAAACAAAAAAAACAAAGAACAATGAATTGGTATAATTACTCTACTTATGTGTTTTGTGCTTCTGGCAGTTGGATTCTCGGAATAATCCTTGCCTATCTACTCAGAAATAAAAGTATAAAATGGTTGGCCGATATTTTTCTTGTTGCCGGAGTCGTTTTAATTGGTGTTTTTACGATTGGCCTCTGGATGGAGCTTGAAAGGCCCCCTTTCAGAACCCTGGGAGAAACACGACTGTGGTATGGAATTTTTATTTCAGTGATTGGCCTTATTATTTATTACCGGTGGAGGCTTTTTTGGATGTTGGCTTATACTCTATTAATGGCAATACTCTTTTTGTTTATTAATTACTTTAATCCCGACACCTTCGACAAAACCCTAATGCCTGCATTGCAAAGCCCTTGGTTTATTCCTCATGTAATCGTTTATATCATTGGTTATGCTTTTCTTGCAGTATCCTCACTGATTGGGCTATTCGGTCTTTATCAAATGCGTAAGAATAAAAATACTGATGACACCATAACACTCGCTGACAATATTGTTTATCTGGGTTTTGCCTTTTTAACCTTTGGTTTATTGTTTGGTGCTTTGTGGGCCAAGGAAGCCTGGGGTCATTACTGGACCTGGGATCCTAAAGAAACATGGTCATTTCTAACCTGGATGGTTTATTTAATTTATATTCATTTCAGGGTGAATAAACGTGAAAATATTAAATCAGCCTTATGGGTCTTATCCCTTTCTTTTGTTATACTTCTGATTTGTTGGTTCGGAGTTAATTATCTTCCATCAGCACAATCAAGTGTACATGTTTATTCGAATTAAAAGCATGATGTACAAAAAGTAGGCTAAAAACTTCTGTTAGAATTGTGTTTCTTTTTCACTTTTTTAAAATAATAGAAAGAAAGCCCAATTGAGATTATCGCCAGGAAAAGTAGTGCAATTACACGGTACACCAGTTCGATACGGGCTAGGTCAACAATGAATAAAAATAAAGCAGCAGCGATCATATTAGCCAATGCCATGTACCGATATTTCACATTTTTCAGAATGAGACTTGTCAAGAAATATATAACTGCAGCCACAGTCCACGATAGTGTAATATATTGATTAGGTATGAGGTGGTATAGTGTATATAATACCATTAGAAAAGCCGTTACTAAATAGAAATTCCTGATTAATTCAGTACGGATGGTTAATCGTTCTTTTTTCCAGTTTAATATTCTAGCTGTAGCCAGGGCAACGATGGAAAAAGAAATATTCATACTATTACCCTGATCAGATGTTGATAAATAAATCATCAACAATATGATAAACAGGATACTGTTCATGATTACAATAAACTTGCTTCGGAACCAAATTGCCATAGATACAACCAGCAAACTCTGAATTGCAAGTGAAAAATACGCACGTGGAAAATCATATATACCATACATAGTTACACTTAAAGTAACGAAACCAAACAAGGCGTACAACCCGGCAGTGATTTTCCAGTTTGATCGAATCTGCAAAATGATAGAATAAACAAGGCAATAAAGTGCAATGGAACCGGTTAGGAGAATATAATTTTCCTTGAAAAACGATAAGATAAACAACGTTATTAGAAACGTGAAACCAAGTCCGTTGAAAATGACGGATCCAATTATGCTGTTATCGGTATAAAATTCAACTTTTTTCGGCATTAAAGCTATTAGTGAAAAAATTGCTGATATAAAAAACAGGTAAATGAATCCGGAATGATGGTAAGTTATTGTCTGTATTTGATGGCCCATCATAGGATTGCCAATCATCCAAAGCAAATTGGTGAAATAAACCAAAAATATAGAAAGAAAAACCAGACGTATCCAACCAAACCTATACAAAAGAATAATGGCTATTATTGAAACCAATGTTACCAATGAAAGTATGACATGTGTTGAATCACTCAGCACAGCTGTGACTACAAGTAGTATTAATGATAATCCGGCAAGCACTGCGTATTTCTTACGCATTGATATAAACAAAAGAATTCCGGTTGCAACCAATAACAGTATCAATCCCAGTGCTTTGTTGGATATAATTGGGTTATCAGTAAAAAAGTGCAATTTTAAAGTGACATAGAAAAAAAGCAAATAACTATTCAGGTTAAAGATTTTCGCCATGTAGGGGTTCGAGTTCCGAAGATAATGTGCAAGAACAAATATGCCAGCCATTGAGGCAAAGCCAAGAATAGGCGAAATCACCTTAAATCCGGAAACCTGCAAATATTGAACAAAGAAAGTTATTCCAAAGAAAAGTACAATATTTCCAAGCCAGGCAAGGCCATATTCGCCAATATGAGATTCAAGTTGTGCACTGCCTGGTCCTTTTATTTTAAAACTTATTCCTTCATGTTCAATTTCATCTTCTTCAGATGGCGAATAATAACGTTTTCTATCAGACTCAAGCTGCGTCATCCTTTGTTCTAATGCATATAGTTTTCCTGCAAGTTCCTGGTAATCTGAATTACCAGATTGATCAGAATTTAAATTCATAGTTCTCTTTTTTTATTAATAAATCAATAAACTAAAAATATAAGCCTGCTTCCTGACTATATATAGAGAAAACCTTTCTAAATTTTATTATTCTTTAAAGGTTCTCATATAGAGAACAATTAACCACCTGTCTTCATCATCACTGATCGTCTTACTGAATGATGGCATCTCGTCTCTTCCTATTGTGGTTTTATAAAAGAGGTCTCCATCAGTTTGAGATTGAAATTCTTCACTTGAAAAGTCGCCGCAGGGAGTATCCAGTCCCGCTGCTTTTGTACCGTCGCCCAGACCATCTTCTCCATGACAGGATTTACAGTGCTTCTTGTACAAATTCTTACCAATAGTAAGGTTTTTTTTATCTGCAGAAGTTGGGTTTTCCATGATTTTGTATTTATCAGGTACTATCCATTCTTCCACTCCCTGGCTAAAAGAAATTAACAGGAAAGCTGCGCATACAAACAAAGCTGTAAATAACAGATTGTTTTTTTTTCTGTAAGATGTTTTCATAACATTAATTTTTAAATTAAACATTGATTTATACTAAAATTATTAGTTTCATGTGTTTATATCTGTGTAACTGATTTATTTTTAAGTGTTTGTGCTTTAAAGAAATTGGAAATTTGGTTGCTCTTGAATTTCCAATTTCTAATTTCCAATTTCAAGTTTCATTCTATAATCATGCTCCTGTGTGTTTTAAAATTAATCATGGGTGTTTCATTTGTATTAAAACCATTACTCATTTGTATTGTTCTTCGTTATCTCCGTTGTATCGTCTTTTAACAGATCTTCAGGCCTGATATCAATTTTGTTGCCCTCCCTTTTTATCTGGTATATGGAAAAAATTACATAAAAATAGTGAAACCAAACGGCTGATAACAGGACAATAAGTGTATATACCATCCATAAGGGGGCATCGGTGTCACCCAGTCCGCGGTGAACAATTTTCATAGGAGGTAAAGGCTTCCCCCAATTTATACTTCCACTTGTTTCGGCATAACCATAATCATCACTGTCCTCAATTTTTGCGACGATAATCAGGTAACCCAGCGAATCTCCCGGTAAAGTTGTTGGAAAATCAGTTACGGCCTTACCATTGGTGAGAGTGCTTTCTCCTATCTTTAATAATGTGAATGTCCGCGGAACATAAAAAATAACATCCAGGCCGTCGACTGGCACCAGGCTGCCATTCCCCTGTTCCTCCAAAACACTTAGTATAATGAGCTTTTCCTCTTCTTTTTGCGAAAATGAAATTTCCATCTTCACATTTTTGATTTCAGTGGAACCCGAAGAACTTTTATATTCTACTATTCCGTCAAAAACAGCTTCATACATAAAGACTCCATCCGGTTCATCACCATAGTCAAAATCATCGGGTATATACAAAACTGATGTACCTTTTTCATCCGTTTGTTTGCTGCCAATAAGTATGTTGCCGGTATCCGCAATGTAATAAAAACTCACTTCTGCTCCGGCATAAGGAATATATTGCTTGTCCTGTTTAACTCTTAAGGTCGCAACAAGGCTTTTTATCCCGGATTCATTGTTATAATAAAGTTTTAAGCGCGACCTACTTTTTGTAGCCTCCTGTGATTGTGATACAAAAGCAGATGTTGATATTGCAAGGAATAAAATAATCAGGAATATGTTTTTGTTGATTTTCATCTGTGTAAGAATTTTATTATGCTTTTGTTTGATATTCATATTTATGGTGTATTCGTCATTTTATCGTGGTGTTTGTTTTTGAAACGATAATCCAAGATACCATGCTGTTTAAGTACTCTTACTTCTCATTTGACGAACTAATTGTTTCAACTGCCTTTCTTTCACTTTTTTTCTCAAGCCCGAATAATCTTTTTCTTCAACTACTTTTACAACAGGAATGATGGGTAGGAACTTTGAAAAAAGAAAAAACAGAAGAATAAACATAGCGACTCCGGCAACTGTTAGTGCCCATTCAACCCATGTAGCTGTATAAAATAAAAATTCAGGCCTAAGGTCGTGTACGGGTAATAACGGGGCTTCCAGGGTGGGGATGATGATCAGGTACCTTTTAACCCAAAGAGCCGCTACCGATATCAAGGCTGCAAATGCTATGGAATTGATATTCCTGAATTTAGGAACCGCAATAATAATTATCGGGATCAAAACTCCCAGGAAGGCAGAGAAGAAAAACCACCACCAGTATTCGTTAAAATCAAAAATCTTGTGAAGCACTTCCATGTCCCATTTTTCTGAACCGTACCAGCTAGTCAGGTACTCACTGAAAGTGAAATAGCCATAAAGAGCTCCCAAAATCAAAAGCACAAGACCGAGATAATTAAAATGTATTTTAGTAATGTACGATTCGAGATGGTATATTTTGCGAAATATCCACATAACCAATATCAGAACCCCTGTGCCGGAATATACGGCAGCGACAACAAAATAGGGTGCGAATATCGTACTGTGCCATCCCGGACGCAGGGTCATACCAAAAATCCAGGCTAAAACCGAGTGAACGATAATAGCCAACGGAATGATGATGATTGATAAAAGGTCTGTTGCCCTGTTGAGCAGCACTTTTTGTTTTGCCGTGTCTTTATAACCTACTGACAGTATCCTGTAAAGCGGATTGCGCCATTTTCCCACTTTTAATGGATGGTCTCGTAATAACGCAAAATCACGAATACAAGCAAGATACAGAAAAATAACACTGCCCGATAAATATGTTGAAATAGCCAGAACATCCCAGGTGATAGGCGACTGAATTCTCCCGAACAGGATCAGGTTTTGTAAACGGTCGAGGCGGCCCATGCACAACAGAATATAAGTCGGGCCGATAATGGTTGAAATAACCGTGATAATTTCAGCCATCCTGATGATAGGTGTTCTCCATTCAACTCTGAGTAAATGAAGTATTCCGGAGATCAGCGCTCCGGCATAGCTGATACCTATAAAAAATATAAAGTTGGCAATATATAATCCCCAAACAACTGTATCGCGCATTCCGGTAACAATATGGCCTTTCATTAATTGTATATAAAGCGCATATAATCCCCAAATTATGACAAGTACTAAAATGATTATCACTGCATAACCAATTTTGCTTGTTGACTCAAGTTGGGGTAGAAATGCATGTAAATTCCGTAAAGTCTTTTTATCTTGATTCATAAGTAAAAATTTAATCTTTAATCCTGGCTTCTTTTTTATACAATTCAATTTCTTCTTCGCTCAATCCCTTAAATCCCGTTTCATAATCAAATTGTCTGTCAACAGGTGGCAGATAATATACACTGGGTTCTGTCCCCAATTCTTCCATAAACCGGTAGGCTGCCCTATCGTATATCAATTCACTGAAACGTATGGTTTCTGTTCCGTTGGTCACGGTGTCAAGGTTTTTGTCGCCATAATAAAAAACGCCATTAGGGCAGGAAGTAACACATGCAGGTAGTTTTCCCATCCTTACCATATCAGGGCAAAAATCACATTTTCCAACAGTTCCTATTTTGCCGGGGGTGCTGGTTTCCGGAGAATATTCAGTTATGATGGTCTCACTTTGAATATTCGGTTCGGACCAGTTAAATACCCTTGACGAGTAAGGACATGCAGCCATGCAAAACTTACAACCGATACATCTTTCATTATCAATCAATACGATACCATCAGTTCGTTTAAAAGTGGCACCAACCGGGCATACTTTAACACAGGGTGGGTTATTACAATGCAAACATGATTTGGGAAACCAATATGGGTATGTATCATCACTATCACGCATGAGGTAAATTTTAATCCATTCAATAGATGGTGGAAGGTGGTGCATTTTCTGACAGCCTTGTACACATTTTCTGGCATTCTTGCATTTGGCCAGGTCGATCACCATCACCATTTTTTTATTGGGAAGTCCCTTACGGGATTCTTCATTTGAAACATGATGATTTGAACAGTGAGACTTGTCCACTTCTACTAATTTTCCATCCTGTGTAAGTAATTTTACTTTCTCACCTGTTTCCAGACTTTTACCCTGGCTGTTGGATGAAATAATCCCTCCACCTGCCAGAACACCTGCACCGGCTGTAAAACCCAGTTTGATGAACTTCCTTCGGGATGAAGGTTTGGAATCCTTTTTTTGTTTCATATGTAATAATGTATTAAAAACTGTAATAAAAACAGCCTGCTTTTTGTCAATTATACCGAATTAAACAAAAAAAGAAGAAAATATCTCAAAAACAACTAAACGCTAAATTGCTTTGAGACAGCTTCTTCTTTAAGTCTTTAATAATATTTCGCTAGTATTATTATTTTATCAATAGCAATTTCTGAGTTGCAGTTTTGTTTTCAGTGGATATACTAATAAAGTAATATCCGGTTCCAACAATTGCACCTATGTTACTTGTTCCATCCCAATGAAATACTTGCTCACCGGCAGAATAATATTCATTTTTTTGATTATAGACTAATTGTCCTGATGTGTTAAATATCTCAATAGATACATGCCCGGAATTCTTCAATGTAAAACTAATATTGGTTAAGCCTCTTGAAGGATTAGGAAATACTCCCAATGATATGTCATAATTTTGCTCGGAGATGAATGACCCACCATGCATGCCGGCCGCACCTGCAGCAGCTTGCTCAAGTGTTTTATCCGGTATTGCATCATTGGGGTCATCATTATGACATCCAAGACATGAATAAGCAGGGCTTAGGGCAGCCTCCCTCTCTTCATCGTCCCGGACTACACTTCCATCTGGCGAAAACATTGATTCTGTATTCGGTATTATCTTGAAGAGATGTGAACGAACATCTCCCTTGAAACCGCTTTCACCTCTTGTTGTTCCTGATTTTGCAGCAAAAGGCATATGACAATCTATGCATGTAGCAGATGTTGAGTGGTTTGTATTAGCAACCTTGTCGCCATGACAGGTTCCACAAGTCTTCGTTATTCCTTCACCATCCCAAATAACACGTTTGTGTGGATCATGACAAGTTTTACAACTGAATCCATGTTCATAATGCTCTGTAGCTACAAATTCATCCCACTGTTCATGATGCTTTATGAAACCTCCACTAGAGTTTATTGGATCAGTATAATCGCGATTATGACAGGTTCCGCAAAGGAAGTTTACGTCATCACTAGTTGGATCGGGGGTTTGAATCTCACCATCTATAGATAAACCGCCTAAACTGTTGTCAAGATGTGCAAATTCAAAAACTTTATCGATATTTTGACTTGAGGGGCTTGCAATATGCTCACTTCCCGGTCCGTGACAGCTCTCGCATCCAACACCTCCTTCGGAAAAAGTTCCCAAACCTTCAACACCTGTAAGCCAGGTTCCGGTGGTTTCACCTCCGGTAGTATGGCACTTAAAACAACCATAGTTATAGATTTTCACATCATTAGGGTGATAATTTACCCAGCCATAGTTTTCGCCACCGCGAAAGTTAAATTGGTTATGCCCATATCCGGCATCAGGAAAAGTACTCCCTGCTGTTCCAATAATATGGCCGTCGGTACCAACAAAACGTGCTTTCCATCCATAACCACCAATGACCCCGGCAATATCTGACCAGTTATGAGACCCATCTCCAACGTTTTCCATCCATGTATCCTGAAAATTAATAGCCTCAGGTGGATATACCGGAGGTTGATTGTTTTCAATTACAGTAAATTTATAAGGGTGCCCGGAAGCTACCCAATCATTGTACTTACTTGAATGACAACCTGAACAGGCATCAGAACCAACATAAGTTGATGTGCGTAGGAAATTACTCTTTCCATCCAATAGCCAATCACTACTGGTAATCAAAATGCTTAAACTTAGCAATATAACCGAACTCATTAAAAATTGTACATTTTTTTTCATACTTTAGATATTTAATTAATTAATATATTTATTTATATTCATAAAACAAACGAGTACAAAAATACAATTCAATGTTTCTACTGTCAATAGCATTCGATACGTAATTTTATATACTATCTACTACTTAGTTTTATGTAGTTTTTTCCATACATTGGCAGATATTTAACTATATATTCGCAAAAAAGATTCACTTTGGGTCATTCCAACATCAGCGACATGCCCGCTATGAATTTATAATTTTTGGTAAGAAACTTGCAAGATGTTGTATGAGAATATCTTATTTAAAACTAATGATATTATGTTGAGCAGCATATTTTAATAGGGAAACAACAGTATTAACTTTTAGTTTTTGCATCAGATTTCTACGGTGGGTCTCAACAGTTCTTAAGCTAATGTGTAATTCAACTGCTATTTGTTGGTTACTCATATCATCAGCTATTTTTTGAATGATCTCCTTCTCTCTTTTAGTAAGCGGTATTTCATTATCCTCACTTACCTTTGCTTTTTGTTCTTCGTAAACAAGATTGTCTATCATCTGTTCGGAAATTTTCTTACTCAAATATTTTTTTCCTGATAATACGGTTTCAATAGCATTAATAAATTCATCTTTTTTCGAATTCTTTAGCAGATATCCAAATCCGCCTGCCTTGAGTATCTGCAATACATACTCATTTTCCTCATGCTGTGTAAGTGCAAGTATTTTAATCTCGGGTATCTTCTCTGCAATGATCTTTGTGGCTTCGATACCATTCATTATTGGCATCGAAATATCCATAAAAATTATATCCGGGTTTAACTCCATGGCTTTATCAACGGCTTCCCTGCCATTTGTTGCCATTCCGATAATCTTGTAACTCTTGATAGACTTTAACATGTCCCTTATCCCATTATAAATGAGTTCATGGTCATCTGCAATAAGTATTTTAATTGTTTTCATATATGTTTGTTTTTTCGGCAGGGGATTTCAACGATTATCTCAGTTCCGTTACCTGGTTCAGAATCAATTGAAAAATTTCCATCAAAAGCCAGCACCCTTTCTTTTATGCTAATTAAACCAATACAGGTATTCGATTTATCTAATTCAAATAATGTTGTATCAAATCCATCTCCATCATCTTCGATTACAAGCACAACCAAACAATTTTGCCAGAATATCTGACAAGTTGCTTCTTTAGCATTTGCATGTTTAACAATATTATTTATTGCCTCCTGACAAATTCTGTATAAGGCCTTTTCACGCCTAACATCAATCCTTTCATTAAAACCAAAGGCATTAAAACTGAATTTTGTTTCATATAGTTCATTTGCCCTGTTGATAAGATTTTCGATTGCTACAATTAGTCCAAAATCTTTTAATACTATGGGAATTAAGTTGTACGCAATGTTTTTTGCTTCTTTTATGGCCAAATCAATTTGTTGTTGAATTTTTTTTACCTGCTCCTGAATAGCACTCTCCTTTCTATCATCCGGAAATAAATCCTGAATAGAATAAGATATAGCCGTAAGCATCTGGCCTAATCCATCATGCAGGTCGGTTGCAATCCTGATCCGTTCTTCTTCCTGAGCTTCATTAATATCAATTAATCTTTCTTTTCTTGTTTGATCAAGTTTTTTTTCAATCGCTTTTTTTTCGGTCAGGTCGTGTCCTGTCATGATAATCCCACTAATTTCTTTGTTTTCATTCTTAAGGATTGCACAT
>Ga0233437_1002848_pt1 | contig 24682 bp, 14 predicted proteins | sample SI_122_August201_FD_182714 | JGI IMG/M metagenome (GOLD analysis project Ga0233437, IMG submission 182714) | Seawater microbial communities from Saanich Inlet, British Columbia, Canada - SI_122_August2016_200_MG | ecosystem: Environmental > Aquatic > Marine > Inlet | place: Canada: British...
TCCATTGATGCTATTGGCCAGGGGAAAAGGGGCGATAGCAGCCGATGCTCTCATCAGTCTTAATGAGAAACCTTTGAAAGAGGACAGAAAATGAAAAATTTATCAAAAAATATTGAAAAAACCATCCTTGCAAAGGCAAAAGAGTTTGGAGCGTCATTGGTGGGAATTGCCCGAATTGATGATCTAAAAGTCGCCCCCTCGTACGCAGCCTACGACAAAAGACCGTTTTACGAGGAGTATAAAGGCGTTGAATGGCGAGAAGAACACAGATCCGTATTGGTATGGGCTTTATCCCATCCGGAATCCGACCCTGTTCTTGATTGGTGGAGTTTAAAAGTTAAGGGATTTACACCCGGCATGGGTATCATGCGGACACAATCGACAAACATAAGAAAATGGATGGAAGCAGAATTAGGAATCAAAGGCTATTCGTTGCCATACCAGATTGAGTACGGCGGCGCTTTCCTCAAGGACTCCGCCGTATTAGCCGGCCTGGGAGTCATCGGCAAACATAACCTCCTGGTCACCCCGGAATTTGGAACGCGCGTCCGCCTGCGAGGAATCTTCATGGAGGCTGAACTTGAACCATCCGATCCTATCGACTTTGACCCTTGCGGGGATTGCGACATGCCCTGTCTCAAGGTCTGCCCGAGGGAGGCATTTCGAAGTGGTTCTTATGAGAGAGATCTCTGCAATGAAGAAAACGACAAAATTGATGCAGAAGCAGAAATGATGGATGGATCGATCATGGGAGTTGATGAAACGATCAGCGTCTCAAAGCCCTGCCGAATCTGCGAGTTTGCGTGCCCCGTAGGGCAGGGCGCTGCAATATGATTCAAGAGCTCAGTTCTTGCGCGTAATACAAACCTTGCGGTGATTCCATTTTACCAGGGACGTCCATAGGAAATGACTTTTGGATTGACCCTAAGTTGACGCTCACGTCGCTAAAAACGAATTGAGGCGATGTTTTCCAGGACCTGGCGGTTGCGGGGTGTTTGGGTCCATTGTATCTGGCGAATATGGTGATTCAGATAGGCCCCGTAAACATCAGGATCACGGGTTTTGGTGTAAAAATCCACCAGGGACCAATTGAGTACGTAAATGTTGGCAGCCGTGATCATGGGGACCAAACAGGCCAGTTCAGCGGAGGTCAAAGGTCCGGTGTGGCGATTTTCAGACGCAGCCTCCTGATAGGTTTTCAAAAAGGCCGCCAGTTTACCGGTGTGCAACTGCCCGTCCCGGGGACCCCGCCAGAGCGTACAGAAATAGTGCAGGGCCAGGGCTACATCGAACAGACGGTAATCGATCTTGGACCAATCGAAATCGAACAGGCCGATGGCCTGACCTTGCTGAAATTTGAGGTTACCGGGATGGTAGTCGCAGTGAATCGCCAACTCGGGTATGTTACCGGCCTCGATGATTCCCATGGCTCGGATGGTGTCGTTGATGTTGTCCTCAATCAGGCGGCTGTACCGGCGCAGCAGGTGATCGAAAGAAGATTGTCGGCCGAGTTCGATCCAGGTTTCGATCTTGTCTGCGATTTGCGGCAAAAAATCGATTATGCGCGGCTCCTGCCGCTGACCCCGGGGCACAAAGCTGCTCACGTCCTCGTGGTAACGGGCTAACACCTGGGCTGAGCTTTCCAGTTCGCGCGGTGTACAGGCAGGGTTGTCCCAGACGTACTTGTCCTCCCCCGCCAGGAACCTGAAAACAGCATAAAAGTCCGTCCGGCATCCTGCGTCCGTTTCTGCCTGACACTGAACCCAGGATGTGCCCTGCCGTGCGGACAGGGGCGGCGCCACCAGATCGAATCCTTGAGCCACGAGATGGTTCAGCAGGGCGTGCTCGAATTCGATCTCGCTGGCTTGTACACCCTGTTTGTATAATCGCAGCAGGTAGCGGCCAACAACTCCGTTCCTGGAGGTCTCAATCATGTAGCTGGTGTTAACCGTCCCCACAGGCAGGTCAGTGTGCCTCTCTAGAGTGCCGATATCATAATGTTCAGCAATTAAATCTGCAAGTTGCTGATTCTTTCCGTTGGTCATGGAAAAGAACCTCTGTCCCGGCGATTAACTTCCATATTTTTCAGCAAAATTTTTAGCCCTTTGGTTTTTCACTTTTGGCATCATAAAGAACTCTGGGAGAAACTTCAGCCGCTATCATATCTTCAAAAACTTCTACCTCAAAGCGGGTTCCTTTTTTTGCCAGATCCGGGGGCAAATAAGCGTAGCCGATGTTCTTTTTAAGATGATGTCCATATCCCGCCGCTCGCAGACGAGAGATGGCCTTTCCATTATGGAGCACGGCTTCTCCACCATAAATCTGAACCCAATCTTCCCCGCCGATAGTCAATGTACAAAGCTTCTGTCCGACACCTTCTTCTTTCATTTTGACCAGCGCTTCCTTGCCGATAAAATCATCTCCCTGCAAATGGACCGTAAAGCCGACACCGGCTTCTAAGGGCGTTTCCAGAGTGGTAATGTCATCCCCATAATAGAGAAACCCTTTTTCCAATCTGAGTGATTCAAGCGCCACATATCCACAAACAGAGATGTCGAATTCCTGCCCGGCTTCCCATAATCGATCCCAGACAATAATCGCTTTATCTCTTACTATGTACAGTTCCCAACCCAGTTCCCCCACATAAGAAACCCTTTTGGCCTTCACTTCCACCCCATTGATAGTGATGGTTTTAGCCGTCATATAAGGGAAGGTTGTATTGGAAACATCGTCGTCTGTTATTTTTTGCAGGGTATCACGGGATTTGGGGCCCCAGAAACCAATGACAGCATATTCCTCAGTCACATCCCTGATTTCAACCGGCAAATCATCTTCCCTTTGATTTGCTTTGATATGTCCCAAATCGTTATCAATGAACCCGGAACCGGTCACAAGCCGATAATGGTCCTCATCCAGGCGGGTGATGGTCACGTCTGCGACTGTTCCGCCTCTGTGGTTACATAACTGGGTATAAATGGTTGCATCAACTTGCTTATCCACATTGCTAACCGCCAATCGTTGCAGCAGTTGCATTGCCCCGGGTCCCTTAAATTCAATTTTGCCAAAAGAGGTCATATCAATCATACCCACCCGCTCTCGCAGCGCCTTGCATTCTTCGGCAACAGTGTCGAAATAGGGGGCTTTTTTCCAGCCGCCCCATTCACGCTGGTCTTCACCCGCCCGGCGCCATGAATGGCCCTTATCAATATAATTCACACGCTCCCAGCCGTTTTTCCTGCCGAAAACAGCCTGCAGGTCTTGAAGTCTATGATGGAAGGGAGATATGCGGCGAGGTCTCATGCAGGTATCCTCGTCAGACGGATAGGATGTCCGGTAATAATACTTGTAGCATTCCCGTGCACAGGATGCAGCGTAATAAGGATCCTTGTGGTTGCGACCAAAACGCCAGGGGTGATAACTATACAAATCCAATTCAGAACTGCCTTCAATCATCCATTCGGCCAAGGCTTTACCAAGGCCCCCGGCTGCACCAAAGCCGTGCATCGAAAGCCCACAGGCAAACCAGAACCCTTTCACAGTCGGCCATGGACCGACCAGGGGTTTGGCGTCCGGGGTAAACGCGTCGGGATGGGCAACCACCCTCTCGATGCCCGCGTTTTCCAGAAAAGGATAGCGTTTCATGGCGTTGAGCAGGATCTCTTCAAATCGATCCATATCCGAAGGGAGTTCTGTGCTGGCATGATCCCAGGGAACCCCATCCTCCCAACAAGACGGCGGGTTTGCTTCCCAACCGCCAAGCAGAAGTCCGCCATGCTCCGCCCGACCATAAATTAAATAATCGGTATCACGGAAACAGGGCTCACCATCCGGGACCTCAAAGCCTGGAACGGCTTGGAGGGCCATATGTTGATGAATGACAGGCGTTGACGGTACCTGTATACCGACCATGGCCGATACTTGAGCCCCCCATAAGCCGGTGGCATTGACAACATGATCGGTCAGGATATCCCCCTGGTCGGTTTTTACCTTTGTGACTTCTCCTTTTGGGGACAGGTCGATGCCAGTCACCAAGGTCCCTGTATAGATCTCGGCTCCCAGTTCCCTGGCTGCTTTGGCAACAGCATAAGTGGTAGCATGGGGATCAAGATGACCATCACCAGGAAGGTAGACTGCGCTGAATAGATCATTGGGGCTCATCCAGGGCATAATTTCCATGGCCTCCTTGGGTGAAATGGTGTGCACATCCAATCCAACTCCTTTCGCTGTACTGACATCCCGCTGCAGGGTCATATGCTGGTTCTGACTGGAGGCGATCCGGAGGCTGCCAACTGTCTCATAGACCCCCAGTTGATCGTACATTTCCGAACTGGTTTTTCGCAAACGCATCATGGTGGGAGAGGAATTAAATTGCGTCAGGAGACCCGCCGCCATGCAGGTTGCTCCGGCAGTCAGTTCACTTTTCTCAACAAGAACCACATCTTTCCAACCCAATTTTGCAAGGTGATAAAGTATGGCGCATCCGACGATACCGCCTCCGATGACAACAACCCGAGCCTGATCTTTCATAATTAATCCGTTTTTTCGATGGCTTAAGGGTCGGCTAAAAGACTACTTCACATCCTGTTTGTAAAATGTCCGGCTTTTGGGACTTCAGAGTCGGCTAAAAAATTAGTTCACGTTCTGTTTGCAAAATGTTCGTCTTTTGGGACTTTTTCAAACAGATTAAGTGAAGTTATTTTTTAACGATCCCCTTGCAAACAGATTAAGTGAAGTTATTTTTTAACGATCCCTAAATAATTCAACAAACAGTGTAACCCAAGTTACTTCTTAAGTGCCTTGGTCAAAGCCGGAACAACTTCAAAAAGATCTCCTATGATTCCATAGTCACATTTTTCAAAAATAGGAGCGTCTTTATCCGTGTTAATTGCCAAAATCACTTTTGAGGTTTTCATACCTGCATAGTGTTGCACCGATCCGGAAATACCACAGCCGATATACAGTTTCGGGCTGACTATTTTCCCAGTCTGTCCAATCTGCATGGAATGGGGGGCATACCCGGCGTCAACAGATGCCCGAGAGGCACCCACGGCGGCATTACCCATCGCATCCGCACATTGCTGCAAAATTTCAAAATTTTCTGCCGACCCCATGGGACGTCCGCCGGTAATCACAATGGTGGCATCTGCAAGGTCTTTTGTACTGCCAGCGTCTTTTTTAACTTCAATCACCCTGGTCAGCGGTTTATCTTCAATTTCAGCCTGAAAAGGAAGGACTTCACATTCTACCGGTGTTTCTTCTGCGTCAACAATGTTCGGTCTTAAGGTACAAATAAGCATGTCCGAACCGATTTTAAAGGTAGCCAGGGTTTTACCCGAAAACTGAGATTTTTTGACTGTTTTTTCGGGAATATTTATTTCCACACAGTCTAAAACCAGGGGTTGCTTTAATAAAGCCGCTAAACGGGCTAAAATATCACAGCTGACAACAGTGTTGACGCCTAAAATACCATCCATTTGAAACGATTCGACAGCTGCTGCGATCATGCTGGTCTGAGTATCCGGGCTGGTGTTAATATCGACGCCGTCAGCCGACAGTTCTATGATTTTCCTGACCCCGTATTTGGCTAACGAATCCCTGTATGATTCACCGTTGTTGTCAAACACCAGCGCATAAACATCACTGTTTTCGTCCTTTGCCGCTGTTATCATACCAAAACATGACGGTTTGACCTTGCCATCTTCAATTTCAATCAATACGCCTATTTTTGTCATTTGTTATCCTCCAAAACCTTCTCCTCTTCTTTCATAATTCTAATGAAGTTTTCAGCTATTTCCTGCACGCTGCCGTTCAACATTTTTGCTTTCGACCTGGGAGCAACCGTTTCTAATTTTAGCAGTTCAACAGTGGCTGCCGGTTGATCGATTCCCAAGCTCGACAGATCAATTTGTTTGACCTCCTTTTTCTTGGCTTTCATGATATCGGGTAGTTTTGGAAAGCGGGGATCATTAAGGCCTTTTGTCGCTCCGATGATACAAGGCATTTGCATCTCGAGCACTTCTCTGGCCCCTCCCCCGACATCCCTTTCAGCTATCGCTTTGCCGGCTTCGATATTCAAATTGACGACACCACTGACAACAGGCATTTTCATTGCTACTGCCAGACGATATTGGGTTTGCAAGCCTTCGCTGTCTACTGATTGTTTCCCGGTAAAAATCAGATCGGGCTGACCGTCTTGTTCAATAGCCAGTTTCAGTGCCTGACTGACAATAGCGCTATCGAGGAACTGCTGGTCCGTTTTGATGTGGATGCCACGATGGGCTCCCATGGCAAGGGCAGACCGAATCGAGGCAACGGCCGCCTCTTTTCCGACTGAAACAATCACCACCTCCCCACCTTCATTGGCCACAATTTTTAAGGCCTCCTCCACCGCATATTCATCAAATGGATTTACCACAAACTTTATGGCGACTTTGTCTTCAAAACTCTTTTCACCAATCAGACTGATTCTGGCCGCCGTATCGGGGACATGTTTTACACAGACGTATACTTGCATGACAACTTCCTATTTTACGTTATTGTAACTATTTAACACTTCTCTGGAATCGAGAGAGTTGTGATTTAAAACACTTGGCTCCATGGATGGATTCATGCGTGTTTTAAATCATAACTCTCTCGATGGAGGGTATCAGGTGGAAACTCTTACAGATGAAGGAACATTTACATCAGAATTTTCTCACGCTTTGGATCATACAAAGCCCTGTTTTTTTCGATTCTGGCTTTGTAGATTTGCTTGAACGCCTCGATCTCGTATTCGTCACCATGATCGGCCTGATCCTTCGGAATGTATCCGTAACAGATCGTTTTGCCGACAGTGAACCCATAACCGGCACTGGAAGTGACACCCAATACTTTACCCTTATGTAAAATGGGTTCGCTGCCCCGCATCATAATCGGTTCATCCGTTAAGAGGGTAAACGTACACAATTTCAGTGTGGTTCCCCGCTCTTTGATTTCAGACAGCGCCTGTTTACCGATAAAACGTTCCTTATTCAGCTTCACACAAAATCCAAGCCCGGCATCATAAGGGGTGTATTCAGGGGTTAATTCCGCCCCCCAGTAGCAAAAACCCTTTTCAAAATGTAAGGTATCGATCACGCGATACCCGGCATTTTTAACAGCATACTCCTGGCCCGCTTCCCACAGGAGATCGTAAACATGGCAGGCATATTCTGTCGGAATATAGAGCTCGTACCCCAGTTCACCGACATATGTGACCCGAAAGGCAATTACCGGCGCATACCCGACAGTCAGATGTTTACAGGCGCTGAACTTAAAATTGCTGTTGGTGACATCATCCGGTGATACTTTTTGCAGCAACTTTCTGGAATTGGGGCCAATGACATTGATCACCGCATAAGCAGAGGAGACGTTTCTTAAAAATACAGATCCATCTTTGGGCATGAATTTTTTGATCCATTCCGAATCATGCAGGCCAAAGGCTGTACCAGTGACGATCAAAAACTTCTGATCTTCTATTCTGGCAATCGTCAAATCCGATTCAACAGTGCCTCTTTCATTGCATAACTGGGTATAGGTAACACTGCCTACCGGCTTGTCTATCTCGTTTGCAGCCATGTAGTTTAAAAACTCAAGCGCTTTTGGACCTTCGACTTCAAGCTTGGAGAAGGGTGTCTGATCGATCAAAACCACGCTTTCCCGAGCCGCTTTATGCTCAGCGCCAACATGTTCAAACCAGTTTGGAACACCAAACGAGAGTTCGTCTTTGGGCTCAACTCCGTCGGGAGCAAACCAGTTGGCTCTTTCCCAGCCGTATTTTGCCCCATAAACGGCTCCTTTTTCTTTCAGTATCTGATATAGCGGACTTCGTCTGACACCTCTGGCCGAATCGTTTTCTTCAAAGGGCCAATGAATGGTATAGTGTTTTCCGTAGGATTCTGCAGTCCTGTCCACACAATATTTTCTACTCTGATGGTAGGGGCCGAAACGACGGATATCCAGAGGCCAGATGTTCAGACTGGGCTCTCCGTCTATGATCCATTCGGCCATCATACGTCCGGCACCCCCTCCAGCAGCAATACCAAAAGCATTAAATCCGGCCGCAACAAAACAATTTTCAAGTTCCGGAGCAGGTCCCATAATGGCGTCTCCATCTGTGGTAAACGCTTCGGGGCCGTTGACCATCCTTGCAATGCCGGCACTTTCCAGACAGGGCGTGCGAATCATGGATGGCTCAGAAAGTGTTTCAAAGTGTTCAAAGTCGGGATCTAAGAGTTGTGAAATAAAATCATTGGGAACGCCTGTAGTGGCCCAGGGGATACCATTTCTTTCATAACCGCCCATGACCAGCCCGCCAACCTCTTCCTTGTAATAGATCAAGTTGTCTTTATCCCTAATGGTCGGAATGTCCCGTGGCATACCCTCTATTATTTCCGTAACTAAGAATTGATGTTGGAACGGAACCAGCGGGACATTAACCCCCATCAACTGTCCTATTTGATAACCCCACATTCCGCTGCAGTTGACAACGATCTCACATTTGATATCACCCTTATCCGTTTTAACCGCTTTAACTCGATTTTTTTCAATATCAAATCCTGTCACCAGGGTTCTTTCATAGAATTCAGCCCCCCGATTCCTGGCTCCTTTTGCCAGGGCCAGAGTGATTCCTGCTGGATCGGCCTGGCCATCTGTGGGCATGAAGGCTGCACCAACCAGATCTTCATATGAGATGATCGGACAAAGATCATAAGCCTCCCTGGGCGTGATGATATTCATTTCCAGCCCGAAACTGCGAGCAGTTGTCGCTCCGCCTTTCAACTCGTACATTCTCTCTTTGGTTTTAGCCAAATGAAGACAGCCGGTCTGTTTCCAGCCTGTGTTCAATCCAGTCTCTTTTTCCAACTCGTCATATAACGACACGCTATATTGTAACATTCTGGTCAGATTTCGGTCGTTTCTAAACTGTCCTACTAAACCGGCCGCATGCCAGGTCGAACCACTGGTCAGCTCACCTTTCTCAATGATAACGGTATCCGTCCAACCCATCTTGGTCAGGTGATAGGCCACACTACATCCGATAATTCCGCCACCTATAATAACCACTCGTGCGCTATCCAGCATAAGTCTCCTTCTTGTAAGTAAATCGGTCAGCTTTTGTGAAACGAAAATGAATCTTAGAAATATATCGAAACTTCAAAGCGATACGGGTCGTTAGATGTCTAGACATCTGTACGTATAATCTACATTTTATGAATCCGATATTTTTTGTCAATCAGTAAATTACTTTTTTAATGACACATTTATCTATCGTCAAAATCCATTGTTATATTTGAGCTTTATTTTATCAGAAAAAGCCTGGTCCTCTGGGGCAGGTCAAGTCCAGAGGCTTTGGTTTTTTGTTTCTGTCGTAATCGTAATCGTGCTCATAATCGTAATCGTTTCAAGTGGGGAGATTTCTTCGACAAAAACAAAAACGATTACGATTACGAGCACGATTATGACTACGAATATGATCAGTTGAGAGAACTATCTGGAACTTGAGATTTCAGGAGACAGTGCGCTCAGGGTTTAGACCGATGAAATAATCCTAAGGGATCGTTCATAAATAACTTCACATATTCTATTTACAAAAGTCCCATAAAGACTGGACATTTTGCAGACAAAATGCCACAGCAACGTGTTTCCTTGACACTAATGGGAAACACTTGAGTAATTTTTGAGCCGACCCTAAGATAGTTGATACTCATCCAATTCAAGTTCAAGTGCGTATTTATCCCCGCGATAGTATGAATACATCAATTCAACCGGATTGTTTGCATCGTCATAGGTAATATTCTTCATAAAAAAACCGGGCGAATTTTCAGGTATTTCAAAAAGCGTGGTAATTTCTTTAGCAAGAATGACAGCTTTGATTTCCTGGACAGATTTCTTAAGTTTTATGCCGAAATCCAGGGTGATAATTTTATATAAAGAACCCTGAAGATCAAAATCAAGAATATTTTGAAAAATACGATAGGGCAGATAGCTTTCTTCATAGATGTAGGAGATATTGTTGCCGGTCCTGATGCGCCTGATTTTGACAGCTTTATGTTGAGATCCCAGGATCAGATTTTTGACAATCTCCTGGTTGGCAGTGACAACGGATTTTTCAAGCACAATGGTCTTTTTTTCTAGTTGGTCCACCCCAAGATAATCGTCGAAACTGGCGATTTTTCTGACATCATGTTTAAGTTCCACAATAGAAGCGGTGGCTTTAACAAAAGTTCCCAAGCCCTTTTTTTTAACGACCAGTCCGCTGTCAACCAGGTTTGAAATGGCCTGTCTCAATGTCGCTCTGCTGACGTCACACATTTGGGTCAATTCCAGTTCTGACGGCAGCTTATCACCCTTTTTGAATTTCCCTGAATCAAGTTGTTCCTTCAACCAGTTACTTATTTGAAGGTATTTGGGAATCGGATTGTTGGCATCAACAATATTCATTTTTTTACATTTGGGGGGTTATGGGTCACCTCATCGACTATTTCAGCAATATCTTTGACAATCATCTTCCCATCTTCAGCTTTAATGCCATCGTCAAGCATTGTGATACAGAAAGGACAAGCCGCTGCGACGGTATCCGCCTGTGTTTTTATAATCTCCCGGGCTCTGGTATTATTAATTCTTTTGCCAAGGGTTTCTTCCATAAACATACGTCCACCACCAGCACCACAACACATGGCGTTATCTTTTGCAGACCCAATTTCAACAAGGCCTTTTTTGTTGATTGATTTAAGGATGTTTCTCGGGCTGTCGTAAATATTGTTCCAGCGTCCTAAATAACATGAATCGTGGTACGTTAGTTTTCCGAAATCATTCTGGTTGGTCTTTAACCGTTGATTTTGGATTAGTTCCAAAATAAAGTCAGAATGGTGGACAACATCATAGCTTGCGTCAAATTGAGGGAATTCATTTTTAAGGGAGTTAAAGCAATGGGGGCATCCGGTCAGAATTTTTTTGGGCTTGTACTGATTTAGAACCTCCACATTTTCCTGCATCATCATCTGAGCCAGGTACTCATTCCCGGACCGACGGGCAATATCACCATTGCAACGCTCTTCCGGCCCTAAGATGGCGAAATTGATGTTGGCTTTGTTTAATAACCGAGCGATGGCCCGAGCAATTTTTTTGCCGCGATCATCAAACGATCCGGCGCATCCGACATAATACAAAATGTCAGCCTCAGGATTATCTGTCATCAATGGCACATCCAAGCCCTTACTCCAGTCAGCCCGTGTATCAGCGCCAAACCCCCAGGGGTTGGACTGGTTTTCCAGATTACTGAATGTTTCCTGCATTTCAGGCGGAAATGAGGCCTCCATCAAGACTTGAAATTTTCTCGATTCCAGCATGATGTCCAGGTGTTGAATATTGACCGGACAAATATCTTCACAGGCTCTACAGGTTGTGCAGGACCAGATTGTGTCCTGGGTAATGCTGCCGTCCGCTCGAACCAACGGTTGTATGGATTCGTACTCTTTGTTGAACAACAAATCCTTTTGCTCAAACAGATCATGTTTGATATCTGAAATGAATTTTTTAGGGGACAATGGTTTCCCGGTGCGGTCCGCAGGGCATCGCTCTTCGCAACGTCCACATTCGGTGCAGGCGTATAGATCCAGAACGTTTTTTCGATTCAACTCGTGCACTTTTCCCAAACCAAAACTCTCAGCAGTTTCATCCTCAATATCCGTTTTGAAGATTGATTTTTCAATTGCGAGCGGTTTTAGAAAAACATTGGGGATAGCAGCCAGAAGATGAAGGTGTTTTGATCCCGGAATATAGATCGCGAATCCAAGTATCGTTAAAATATGTATCCAATAAAAAACTTCGTAACCTGAAGCAAGGTTAAAGGTTGAGACAGCTTTTAGATTTAGAATTTCATAAAGAAACAGAGAAATGGTAAAATATTCACCAAATTTGAACCCGTCCCCCGCTTGAGACAATCCGATACTGAAGGCATTTACGAAATGAAATGTAATGATGATGACAGCTGTGAAGATCAATATTAATTTAGCGTCCATTCCATTTGTCAAATATTTCGGCTTTAAAATGGTTCTTCTGAACAGACCAAACCCTAACCCTATTAATACGAAAAAGGCTAAAATATCTGCAAGATAAAGGTAGCCACCGTAAAAAGCAGCGTTAATATGCTCAATTCCGAAACCCGGGAAAACACCCTGGATCATCATTTCCAGGGAGTGCAATTGAACCGCCAAAAAACCATAGAAAATTAACGTATGCGCCAAGCCGGGTATGGTTTTCCGCCGGACATTGGATTGTCCCAGAATATCAGAGATAAAGCTTAAGATCCGTGGTGGAATTCTATCAATGACGATTGAAGATTTCCCTTCTACGCTATTCATCAGCTTAATCAAACCTCTTAACCGAATTCCGAAAATTCCAAAACCAACAATAAGCGAACCTATCATCAAAACAGATTTAATTATCGTATAATCCATACCCACCTTTTACGTTTACAATGGAATATCAGTCACATATTTCAACTTGAAACCTATGACGCTGAGCAGATGTCTAGACATCTGCATGCAAGATAACCTTTTAATAAATCCAATATGATTGTCAATGGGTAATTTTCAATTTTAGGAAAGAGTTCCGATATCGTCAGAATGTTGAGGGGTGCCTGGCAGCTCTACAACCTCTCAATCACCACCGCACTGATCTTATAATCAGGAATTTTCACTTGTGGGTCGCGCGCGTCCAGGGTCAGTTCATTGGCGGCGGCTTCGGCAAAGTGCATCGGGATAAAAACCATCCCTGGTCGCGAACGTTCGGTAATTAACACTTTGACCCTGATCTCGCCGCGCCGGGAGCGGACTTTGATCCAGTCACCGGCAAGGATTTTAAGCGGTTTGGCGTCTTGCGGATGGACTTCGACAGTCGGCTCGGGGTAAATATCATCCAGCTTGGAGCGGCGTGTCATCGTTCCGCCGTGCCAGTGATAGAGCACCCGTCCGGTTGAGAGTAGCAGCGGATATGCCTCGTCAGGCAATTCCTGTGAGGGGCGGTAATTGAGCGGCGTCAGCCGGCCCTTTCCGCTGGGGAAAGTATCGGCGAACAGGAAGGGCATACCGGGGTGAGCGGGTGTTGGGCAAGGCCAATGGACGCCATCTTCCCGGTCGATGCGGGCATGGGTAATCCCCTGGAAGGGTGACGTCAGGCGAGCCATCTCATCCCAGATAAGGGCAGGCGAGTCAAAATCAAAACCTGCGCTCTTTTCGTACTCCAGCTCGGCTTCTACACGCTGCGCCAGGTCGGCAACAATTTCCCAATCCGGGCGGGAGATACCCGGTGCAGGTACGGCTTGACGGACCAGTTGCACACGTCGGTCGCTGTTTGTAAAAGTCCCCTCTTTTTCAGCGAAACTGGTCGCGGGCAGAATAATGTCTGCGTAGGCAGCAGTCTCGTTCATAAAAATATCCTGCACCAATACAAAATCCAGCTTCTCCATCACATGGCGGGCGTGGCCCAGGTCCGGTTCGCTCATCATCGGATTTTCGCCCATCACATAAAAGCCCCGTATGACTCCTTTATCGGCAGCGTCGACCATCTCCATCGTCGTCAGGCCAGCTTCGGGGTTCAGCGGCACACCCCAATCACTTTGGAATTTCGCTCTGATTTCGGGATCCGTCACACTCTGATAGCCGGGGAAAACGTTCGGCAGGCCGCCCGAGTCCGAGCATCCCTGCACATTGTTTTGGCCGCGCAGGGGGTTCAAGCCCGTACCCGCTTTACCAAGATTTCCAGTCAACAGGGCCAGATTTGCCAGCGAGAGCGCATTGTCGGTGCCATGGACACTCTGGCTGATGCCCATGCCCCAATAGATCGCCGCTCGTTCGGCATTGGCATACAGCCGAGCGGCTTCACGGATCTCCTCTGCCGGGACACCTGCAATCGTTTCAGCCCATTCAGGGGTACAGCTTTGAATCGTTGCAGCGTAATTGTCGAAGCCCTCCACCCTTTCTTTAATAAAATCTTCGTCGTAAAGATTTTCCTGGATGATGACCTGCGCCATCGCTTGGAAAACGACCACATCTGTGCCCGGTTTTTGACGTAGCCAGTTTGTGGCAAAGCGGGTCATTTCAATTTGGCGTGGATCGACGACGATCAGCCTGGCACCGTTTTTGACGACCGCCTCTCTGAGAAAGGTGCTGATCACCGGGTGGGTTTCACTGGTATTTGAACCGGTGACAATGAAAACATCCAGGTCTTTCATCTCGGCAATTGAGTTGGACATGGCCGATGAGCCGATAGCGATCTGCAAGCCAGCGACGGATGCGGCGTGACAGAGTCGTGCACAATGATCGATATTATTCGTCCCAATCACACCGCGCACAAATTTCTGAAAAATGTAATTATCTTCGTTGGTCGCTTTAGCCGAGCAGAAAGTACCGATGGCATCGCCACCCTGTTGGCGGACAATCTCGGTGATCTTTGCAGCTGCCAGGTCCAGGGCTTCATCCCAGCCTGCCTGACGGAAGCCTTCCAAACCGATGGCTTGACGGGGCTTGACACCCATCTCCTGGCGGATGAGCGGATGTCTCAGCCGTGAAGGGTGGTGAACGTAGTCGATGCCAAACCGTCCTTTGCTGCATAGCCGCCCATAGTTGGGTGCCACGCCGAAAGGTGCGTCCACACGGAAAATTGTTTCGTCTTTGATTCGCAGGTCAATTTGACAGCCGACGCCGCAATAGGGACAGGTCGAACGCACAGATTCTTCTTTCTCTTGGGCTTTGCCCTTTTCCTGTCGGATCTGGTCGTCATCCAGCCCTTGTTCCATGAAGAATTCAGTCTTGCTTTTGAGTGCATTCGTCGGACAGACGGCGACACAGTTGCCGCAAAAGACGCAGGTCGTTTCGGTGAGCTGGGTGTCAAAAAAAGTTGTAATTTTGCTCTCAAAGCCACGTCCACCCACAGAGAGGGAATAGGTGAATTGGATGTCATCACCGCAAGCCTGCACACAACGCCAGCACAGCAGGCATTTTTCAGTGTCCCTGATATAAAACGGATTATCATCCTTGACTGCCTGTGTGCGGGTTTTCGCTTGTGGAAAGCGCTCGCGGTCTGCGCCGAGTTGATCCATTTGAGCCTGCAGTGCGGGCGCTTCGGAAAGATCAACGCTGGCGTTCAGCATTTCAAGGATCGTGCGTCGTGAGCGCTTAACTCGTTCACTATGGGTGTAGATGACCATCCCGGGGTTGACTTTGGTCACACAAGCGGGCGCCAACACACGCCAGCCCACAACCTCAACAACACAGAGCCGACAGAGCCCTTCGGAGGTGGTTGCTTCGTGAAGGCAGATGATCGGGGCCGGCTTGCCCAGGCTATCCAGTACCTGCTGGATAGTGGCATCTTGTGGAGCCTCAACTTCCTTGCCGTCGATGGTGAGGGTGATCTTATTGGTCATTTTCACCCCTTTCTGCTTTGAAAATCTCAGGCCAATGGTGCATCGCACTCAAGACGGCGGATGCGGCTGTCTGCCCAAGTCCGCAGAGAGAGGCGTCGGTCATTGTCCAGCCAACATCCTGCAGACGAGAAAAGTCTCCATCCAGCACCTCGCCAGCCGATACCCGGTCGAGTATCTCGGCTTGTCGTTGCGAACCCAGTTGACATGGATAGCACTTCCCGCAGCTTTCATGAGCGAAGAAATGTCCCAGGTCTGCCAGGATTTGCTTCAAATCGGTCTGCTCGCTCAGTACAATCACAGCACCGGAGCCAAGCGTGAGGCCAGCGGCGCGGACGTCTTCCTGGGTCAGGCGCAGATCCAGCTGGTCGGGATAGATAAACTTACCTGCTGCTCCGCCCAGTAAGACGGTTTGCAGGCTACCATCTCTGACCCCGCCCGCGGATTGGAGCAACTCCCGCAAAGTGGTTGGGCTGGTAATCTCGTAAAGGCCGGGCTTTTCAATATCGCCCGAAAGGCTGAAAAGCCAGGGGCCGCTCGATTTTTCGCTGCCGTAGCTCTGATATGCTATTAAGCCAATGTGGAAAAGTAAGGCAACATTGGCGAAGGTTTCCACATTATTGATGACGGTCGGTTTTTGAAAAAGTCCATGGGTTGTCGGGTAGGGCGGTTTCAGGCGGGGGAGGCCACGTTTGCCTTCGATAGAATCAAAAAGTGCGGTCTCTTCACCGCAGATGTATGCGCCTGCACCGGAGCGCAGTTCGATATCGAACGAGAAGCCTGAGCCAAGAATATTCTCGCCGAGATAGCCTCGGGCGCGAGCCGCTGCGATGGCTGCCCCGAATATTTTTTGTGCCCGTGCATATTCGCCGCGCATATAAATAAATCCCTGTGCTGCACCGATCGCGTATCCGCCGATCAGCAGACCCTCCAAAATGGCGAAGGGATCATTTTCGAGCAGGATGCGATCCTTGAAAGTGCCCGGCTCGGACTCATCTGCATTACAGACGATATATTTTTGTTGCCCGGCTGCCGCCGCTGCGCCCTCCCACTTGAGCTCGGTACTGAAAGCCGCACCACCACGTCCCAATAAACCTGAGCCCGCCATGAACTCGATCATTTTCCCGGAACCGAGTTTCAGCGCCTTTTTCAAACCGGCAAAACCCTGAGTGTTGAGATAATCATCCAGGCTGGTCGGCGTAATTTCCCCAACGCGCCGGGTGATGACCCGCTCTTCCCCATAGATCTTCAGAGCCAGGTCATCCCGGGGATCGAAGATGCGCCCGGTAGTCGCCTCTCCAACGGCAGTTTCATTCACGAGAGCAGCGGGTGCCGCATCACATAACCCCAGACATTCCACTTTTTCGACGAAATATTTCCCGTCCTGTGTTGCTCCGCCCTCAGAGATATCGAGTTGCTGCAAAAGATTTTCATAAACGCTGTGTCCACCACCTGCCGAACAACTTGGGCTGGTACAAACACGAATGATTGTTTCTCCTGTGGATTCGGTATAGAGCATCGAGTAGAATTCGATGACACCGGTCACATCAGCCAGGGGAACTTTCAAGGCGATGCCTATTTTCGTAGCGATCTCTTGAGAGATATGCCCAAATTCTCTTTGGGCTTCGAGAAGAGCGGGCAGAAGCATCGTTCTACCTCGCGGGGAAATCCCCTCCAGAAATTGGGTGAATGCTAAATCGAATTCTCTTTGCAACATAAATTCCCCGTTCTTTGTACAGAGTACCGCGAATTCAGTCCAAAAGATTAAAAGCGACGTATCTGTTCAGCATCTGCTGAATTGAGAGAATCGATTCTTCTTTCTTCTTTTAGAATGATTCCGGTTCGACATCTTCGGGAATCAAGTCCTTAAAACGTGCCCGTATTTTTTGATCCATTTTAGCATCAAAAGCCGTTTTGCTGGGCCTGGAAAGAAGTCGTACTGCTTCATTTAAGGCTCGATCATGTGTGGTTAAACTCTCCTTTTTCATCCATTTGTCTTTAATACCCCTGACCGCAATCTTAGGTAATAAAGCGACATCCCGCATATTTTTCACTGTGTGTGATTTATCCAGAAAAAAACCCCCGTGACTGCCTTCTGCAATTAGATCGATCAGGAATTTGTCCTCACCAAACTCAAAGCCTTTTTTTGTTTTTTTGACCATCAAACTGATCTCATTATCGATCACGGCCTTGGCATAATCAAAAACCATCAGACTGCTGAGTAAACCACCTGCGTTCATCATGTCAATTCCGCCGTCTACAGCATGCGTAACACTTATACCCGTTTCATATCCGGATTGTGCGTCATTGTTGTGAGATCCGGTTAAGCCGATATAACCGCCTGAAGGGACATTGTAAAATCTTGCCATTTGAGAGTGAGCCACCTGTAACATAGCTGTTTCAACGGCCCCCGGAGCATAATCCCCATTCCGCATATCGGCAACGGTTGCCAGGACGGCATAAATTAGAGGGGCCCCTGGATGAATCGTCTGTGCCAAAACGGCATATGCAAGAAACTCTGCATTACCAACTGTTAAACAGGAGAGTAAGCTTAAAGGGGTTGTGACGCCGGCATTTTGCACGACTGTGATGTACGTTGGCAGTTTCTTTTCCAACAAATAGATCACGGCTTCTGTCGATTCAAAATCCATGGTCAGGGGAGCAACGATTGGGCAGTAGTGATGGGTGATAAACGGCCTTTTCTGATAGGCTTCTGCTCCGCCTGCAATGAGCTCTGCCATTTCCAGTACTTTTTTTAAATCTGAAATAGTCGGCGTATTACTGCGAATGGGTTTGGAACAGTTTTTTAGAGCGGGGTAGAATCTAAACAGACTAAACTGGTCTTCCGTTGCATCATTGGCTAAAACGGGAATTGAAAAAATATCATACCCTTCCAGCTGTTGGATAAGATGCGCTATGTTCGCGATGTCTTTTGATACGGCAGGTCTCTCTTCTCCATTTTCCGGGTCAATGATATTAGGGGCTGAACTGGCAGTCACCATCAGAGGTCCGTCATCAGGTATCGTGACGTCATACTCAGGATCGCGGGCAAAAAAGGTGAATTTGGGTGTAAATTGACTGATTGTTTCCTCAACTATTTTTGGGGGAAACTTAACCACGTTATCTTCAATTAAACATCCTCTTTTAGAAAAAATCTCTAAACATTTTTGATTACGAACCAAGATTCCAACATTCTGAAGAATCTCCAATGATTTATCGTGTACCTGGCCAACCTGTTCCGAAGTTAGGTATTCCTTTGTATTCATTCTATTTCACAAGAATAAGTCGTTTTATAAAAAAATTAATGGTGCTACGAAAGGAGAAAGGTTTTCATTTTTTCCAGTCCTTCCTTGATTTCACTGGAATCGATGCCGGAGTATGCCAGGCGGATATAGTTTTCGGTTTCACCTGCTTGGGGAGTGCCGAAATGTCTGCGAGTACAGAAAGAAACACCCGTTTTAACCAAGACCAGTTTACGAAACGCCTCCACATCGCTAATCCCACTTTTTTTCATTGCCTCAGTCACGTTCGGATAAAGATAAAATGTGCAATCCGGACGATGGGTCTTGATTCCCGGCATACTGTTGAGCAGATCAACAGCTGTATCTCTGCGCTCCTTCAGGACATCAAGGATTTTTTTCGATCCGGATTGGTCACCTTGCAGCGCTTCAATGGCCGCCCATTGGATGAAATGATTGCTGCATGACTCGTCATTGGTGTTAATTCGACTGATATGATCAACAATTTCCCTGGGGCCAATAGCTGCTCCCAGGCGCCAACCTGTCATGGCAAATTTTTTGGAGAAGGTGTAGAGAATGACGGATCTCTCGAATATTCCGGGCAAAGAAGTGATACTTTTCCCTTGTCCCTCATAATTCATATCAAAATAAGCTTCGTCGGCCAGAACCCAGAAATTGTGTTTGAGACAAAGGTCGGCCAGACGCTGCATTTCTTCATCAGAAGCGGATGCACTGATCGGATTCTGGTAATTGTTAAAGATCAAGATACTGGTCTTTGGTGTGATCGATCGTTCAATTTGATCGATGTCCAGCTCGAATCCGGTCTCGGTTTCTTTGAAACTGTAGGGGACCGCTTTTCCGCCGTGATAATCAATCTGAGATTCATAAATCGGATACCCTGGATTTGGATACAAAACCTCATCCCCGACTTCCATTAATACCTGGATAAACTTACTGATGATGGGCTTCCCCCCTGGTTGGATGGTCACATTTTCAAAGCTCAAATCCAGTCCGCGTGCCGTCCCGACATCTTTGGCCAGGGCTTCTCTTAACTGCGGGATCCCCGCATTTGGGCAATATCCGGTTTTACCGCCTTCCAGCGCTAGACTTGCTGCATTGCGGATGTTTTGGGGGGTGATGATATTCATATCCCCTAAATGAAACGGATAGATTTTTATCCCTGTTTTGGCTAGTTCCGCGGCTTCAGCGCCAACAGCAAATGCTGTTTCAGTGCCCAGGCGGGACATTCTTGCGGCAATTTTCATGATTTGATCTCCAGTCTGAGATTGATTTCTCTGTTTTGATTACTAAGGGATCGTTCAAAAATAACGTCACATAATCTATTTGCAAAAGTCCTAAAAACACTGGACATTTTGCAAACAGAATATGACAGCAACGTGTTTCCTATTCATTAATGGGAAACACTTGACTAACTTTCGAGCCAACCCTAACCGTTTACTTTCTTATTCGGGCTGACTCAGATACTCGACAAAAAATGTTGAGAACAGGGGATTTAACCTGATCGATTAATCATTATCCTGTGTAACTAATCAGTGGATGTACCGCCGAGGGGATTTTGATTCAAAACACGCATAAATCCATAAACCCCCTCGGCTTCTGGAATGTTTTGAATAGATACTATCCTTTTTCCAAATAATTACAGATGGCTTTAAACTGACTTTCACCGTCCAGCCCGGCTTCGGCCAGTACCATTTCAGCCTGACCGCTGCCAAGAAAATGTCCTTTTTGAAACGGATGCAAAGTCGCTTTGCGGCCCTGTCTTGATTGTATCCATTGGTTCATGGTTGGCAGTGTAAATCCGGTTATCCCCATGGCTGACTGGGCGTGTTTTTCAGGAAAAATCTGTTCCCGTTGCTCATCCGTCAGCAAGTTGAATAACTCGGCGCTTGATACATAATACACATTCAAATCGATACCCTTCTCCTTCAGTAGAGGTAACGCTTCTTCAATAAAGGCATAAGCGACTTCACTTCCCTGCAGAACAATCGTTCCGTCTGCCTGCCCCTCTGCCTTTTTCAGCAGGTAAAGGCCCGTCACGGCATCATTTGCTGGTGCAAGTCCTAAGGCCTCCCTATCCAGTATTATTTCGGTCGGTCGGGTTACAAAGGGAGCGAGCAGGGCAGGTTGTCTGCCCAGGGAGGTTGATACCAGCGGCCAGAATTCAGCAGGATCCCAGGGGGTCAAGGTGATCGATGTCCCCAATGGAAAGTTGTCCTGTAAAAGTTGAAGTGCCTGTGGATCGGCATGGGTCGGCCCGTCCTCGCCGGTTTTCAGTCCTGCATGGGCACAGACCAGGATAAAGGTTTTATAAGGCTCTTTGACAATCGCTTGCCGAGCCTGACAACCGATGGCATGTAATCGAGCAGGAACATGCCCCAGGGCTGCCAGAAAAGCACTATAGGAAGAACAGGCGCCCATATGCCCGCCATAGGTCGATAACCCCGCCATAATGCCAACCATGGCATCTTCACAGATTCCTCCGATGGAAAGCGTTCGTGAATCCGGATTGGCATCCGCATTATAATAACCGTCGCCAAAACCCTTTCCGATTGCAGAAACACTCGTCGATCCCAAAAGGTCTGCTGAGGCAGTTAAAATTGCCCCCTCGCTTTTTTGATTATAATATTGCAGTACCCGCCCCAGTTCTCCACGCAGGGTTGTTGCAGTGGTGGGCGCTAATTGCAGTTCTGCTGGTGTATTTAAGGCCTGCTTTTCAGCAATTTTAACAATTTCTCCAATCTGCGGAGCATTCTTTCGAGAAATACGCCCGCGATCGTCCAGTCGCTTTTTCGACTGTAATAGCCGCTCCGCTAAGGCATCGGTCACATCCCGATTGTTTTCGAAGTACCTGCGGATGATCAAAAGTGCATCCCAAAAACAGGCTTCCAGAACATCTGTCTGCTTACCCCCCTGGCAGCGCTGTTCATTAGCCTGGCAATGGGGAAGCGCTGCAGCGCTGGTTTCCATAAAGGGTTTGACCGCATCAAAAAAACCGTCCGTACAAAGGTTATGACCGGCGCCATGGGAGGCTTTACCCTCAATCCCGTATTTCCACCCTTTAGTTGTTCGATAGACAATCGCGGTGGGTTGGTGGTTTCCCATTTTCTCAGCTTTGATCTGGGCCGCTAAAACCTGTTGAAAATCCATGCCGTTTGGAACCTCGATGACATTCCAGTCATTAAGAGCCGCCAGTTCCATGGGATTCCACTGCACATAATCCCCTGGTTGACCCTGATCGCGGCAGACATGGTTCGAATCAATAGAAGCCTGGTTCCAATCAACATGAAGCACGATGTTCTTCAGAGAAGCCGTGCCGGCCGCAGCCATTGCTTCACTAACCCGTCCCGGTGTCAATCCCCCTTCTCCTTCTACAATATGAATTCTGGGCGCATTCTCCCCATACATATCCATCATGCCGAAAGCCAATCCAACACTTGTAGCCATACCAACACCTGATGCGCCGGTTGACAGCTTGACAAAAGGCGTCGCCGGAGTCGGGTGCCCATCCAGAGGTTTAACTCCGAATTTGTTGAACAAAGGTGTTTGGGTGATTGGATTACGTCTGAAGCCTAATAGATCTTCCAGTCTTAATTGGAATTGCGCTTTGTCCGGCAGGAGATCAGGCCTACTGATTCGCAGAATCTCATTCCGCAAAGCCCAGATATTGTACAATCCCAGGGCTTTATGCCCTGCGGCATAAGAGATGATATCGGCATCCGGTCTGTCAGGGTCGGACATATCATAATCCATTGTCTGAAAAAGGATGCTGGCCACGATCCGTCCGGATGAGATTGATCCCCCTGGATGTCCTGACATAGGGACATAGTTATACATCAACGCGCAGACTGACCGGTAAACCAAATCAAGTTGCTCAAGAACTTCAAGATCTTTGTTGCTCGATGACTGATCCACCGTTTTAGCTTCATCTGCTATATTGAGATAAACTCCCCGACGATTATCCAGATTTAATGACATGCGCCACTCCGTTTTAAAAAGGGTTTGTTGAACTCTGATTTCTCTCTTGTTAATCAAGCTTTCCCAGCACTTTCAGTGCAGTATCCACGTTCCCGAAAGGAGCGCTCACCTGAAAACCGCTCACATAGTCCTGGATCTTCTCACAAATGTCTTGCGCAATCTCAATACCAGTTTTACGGGCATCTTCTTTTGTATTACATTTTCTCATCTTCTCTATGATGGAATTAGGAACAACCACTCCCGGCACTTCAGTCGCCATGAACTGTGCATTGCGGAAGCTGGCCAGCGGCCAGACACCTGCGACCAGTGGGATGGTTTTGCTGTGTTTTGCTGTTTGATCCATAAACCGTTTCATCACATCCGGTTCAAATACAGGTTGCGATATTGCATATTCAGCACCTGCGTCCACTTTTGATTTGAACCGCTCTATCTCCCTCTTCAAATCAACTGCGCAAGGGTTGGCAGCCACACCAATTAAGATTGATGTAGGCATTGAAATCTGGTTACCTGCCAAATCATATCCATGATTCAGATTATTAACCATTTGGGTCAGCCCTATGGCATCTAGATCAAACACCCCCGTCATATCCGGATAATTCCCAATACTGGGAGGATCTCCAGTCACCAGAAGAAGATTACAAATCCCCGAAGCGTACGCAGCCATGATATCGCCCTGCATGGCCATGAGATTCCTGTCCCTGCAGCAAAAATGTGGGATGATCTCCAAACCGGTTTCATTTTGAAACCTGATTGATGATATCAGGTTCGACGCTCTGGCACTGGCTCTGGGGCCGTCTGGAATATTAACCGCATCGGATCCTTTCTCCCGACATCTGTTTATCTTTTCAAGCGTCAGAGAAAAATCAACAGACATCGGCGACAGAATTTCTATAGAAGAAACTTTTTTTCCAGCAACCAATTTAGCTGCAAAACCGGATTTTTTCTCTACGGGTTTGATCTCTATATCGTCCCGTTGCTTCGTATCTATAATCTTTACTTCCTGGTATTCATTGATCTCACTAAGATTTTTGATGCCCTTAACTGCTTTCTGAATATGGACGGGTGTTATCCCGCAGCAACCTCCAATTCCTCTGGCACCCAGCTGAATGAACCTTTTTGCATATTTAGCAAAGTAATCCGGACTTGTCATATACATAACTCGGCCCCCGATATCTCTGGGAAGTCCGGAGTTTGGCATGACAATCAGAGGTTTTGTGCAGATATTGATAATGTTTTTCAGGACTTCGTATGCACCGGCCGGTCCAAGTCCACAGTTGATTCCCACAATGTCTACACTATTGTCCAGAACAAGATCTTTCGTAAAACGTTCCGCTGAATTTCCATCGATTGACACGCCTTCTTCATTAACTGAGAAACTTGCCAAGACAGGAAGTCCGGTACTTTTTGCTGCTCGTGCAGCAATTATGAGCTCCCGAAGGTTAGAAAAAGTCTCCAGTTGGATAAAGTCCGCACCCGCATCAGATAGTGCCGAACATTGTTCCTCAAATGCGTTGTAATATTGATCATTATTTTTTTCTAAATATGTCTCACCATGTCTGGAGCATGGACCCACTGCTCCAGCAACGTATGTGTCCGTGGCGGCCACTTTTTTTGCAAGCTCAACACTGATTCTATTTATAGGCACAGTTTTTTCTTCTATTCCAAACTCCTTCAGTTTGATACGGTTGGCGCCGAAAGTGTTGGTTTCAAGAATGTTGGCTCCCGCAACACGGTACTCTTCATGTATTCCCGTTATAAGTTCAGGTTTTGTCAGACTCAGCTCGTCATAACAGGTGTTGATAAATATTCCTTTGCTGTAGATCATGGTACCCATTGGACCATCCCAGATTAGGGGCTTTTCTTTTAAATGTTCAATAATATTTTGCATGGGTTTTTTTTAACTCAACAGGTTAAAGTTCTTACTCATCAAACTGAAATGTCTTTGGCAATGCAATCTGATAACTTGTCTACGTTAATGTCGTTCTGAAAAAACAGGGCTAAATAT
>Ga0233437_1002851_pt1 | contig 24665 bp, 16 predicted proteins | sample SI_122_August201_FD_182714 | JGI IMG/M metagenome (GOLD analysis project Ga0233437, IMG submission 182714) | Seawater microbial communities from Saanich Inlet, British Columbia, Canada - SI_122_August2016_200_MG | ecosystem: Environmental > Aquatic > Marine > Inlet | place: Canada: British...
TAAATAATCATTTTGCTGGTAACTATGAAAATCAAGAAGATAAAGTGTAATCATTGTAATTGTTATTTCATTCCTGATAAATATAATCCACAGCTCCATGGCTTGAGGCGAAGTCCTGCCCAAGTTAAATTCCCTCTTTTTTTATTTAATCCCTGGTAGTGCATTTCAAATAATAAGGATGACCTTCTAATATAAGTTGACTAAAACTTTAAAAATAGAAGGCATCCTTATTATGAGTATCACAGCTCCATGACTTGAGGTGGGTTTCTGCCCAAGTTAAACTCCTTCTTTTTTCTTCAATCCCCGATCTTGCATTTCAAATAATAAGAATAACTTTATAATTTTCCATTGAGCAAAACTTCAAAAATAAAGCATTCTTATTATGAGTATAATACAGCAGTTACTATTGCCATGCAATGGCAGTTTGGATATAAGTATAGTAGAAAGAATTAATTCAACCGACATCAAAGAATTGTCACTGTATATAGGACTTGCAGAAGTTGAACGTATACCTTTTGACAAGGACCATATACTTTTTAAAATGCTGCTTGGGCGAATGTATAACTGCAAATACAAGCTTGATGAGCTTGTTAAAAGTTTTGGTCCGAGCCATAAAACAATCCGCCTATGGGGCAAAGCCCTTTTAAGCAGTGATTTGGATTATATAAGAAAGGTCTTTGCCGGACATGAAAATAAACGTAAGATAACTCCTGAAATAGATGGTTTTATCCGTGGCACATTTAATGCAATAAAAGACAATGTAAAAAACTTCAGTCAAATTATAATAGGTGAAATAGGGAAGCGATATAATAAAGAAATCAGCGGAGAAAGTCTCAGAATCATATTTAATGATGAACGTAAGTCTAATACAGATAACCCATCTTCCTCAGGTGATAAATCTGTCGGAGATAAAATAAATTCAATAGCAAATGAAAAATCAACACCTTCCGAAAACCTTGAAAACCCTGAGGTTGTCGAAAATCGAAAATATTCCCTTTGCAGAACAGCATGGGCAAATGACTGTTTAGATGAATCATTATCTGTGAACTGTTCTACCAAAATAGAGGTGTTGTCCGATAGTGATTTAACGGACTGCTCAAACGGAAAAAGGGAGAACCTCTGCGATACATCTGAACAGTCAGGCTCGAATATATCACTGTCTCCCAAGTATTTTCCCTTTTCCGGTCTGCCGCTGACAAGACTGGATGAATGGACAGAACCGGTTCTTCTGAATCACTGCGGGCTGATATTTTTTTCTCATCTTATAGATCAAATTTTTCCTGAAAAATCATTTGCACTTCAAAGACAGTGGCTGTCGCAAATACTTCTTGGAATGATAAACATTGAACAGAGTAAGCATCTATCGCATAAAAGTCTTGCAAAACTTGTCGGTCCGACGATAAAAGATTTGGGAGAACAGCGAACAGAGTTAAAAGTCATATCTGATTTTGCCTCAACCATGGAGATTGTACAGAGAAATAGATTTTTTACTGGAGATAAATACCAGAATATTTTTTATTATGATCCGCACACAAAAGAGTACACCGGAATGTTTAAATATCTCAAAGCCTGGATTGCACATTCCCATAATATACGTAAGGGTATGCATTCGGATTTTATACATACTATTGATGGTTATCCATGCTTTGTGCAAATTTTTGATAACTTTTATGACCTTAGAGAAAGATTTTTTATCTGTTCGGATATTTTCAAAAAGTCCTTTCTCAAAGACAGCATTAAACCCGTTACCTGGATAATCGACAGAGGGATCTACGGCATGGAAACTTTAATGGAGATAAGAGCTTCCGGAGACAATATTATAACATGGGATAAAGGTTACAAAAGAAATGCCTGGCAGAATAACAGGCATTATGAACGATTCAGCATGGACAAGTATAAAAACAATTCTGAAATTTGCAAAAGTACTGTATTTGAATATCAGCAGAATGTATGGAATAAAAGCACTGATTTTAGACAGATAATCGTAAAAGCCTACAAACCAAACGGCAATAATATAGAAGTGTCAATTATAGTCAATAAGAAATGCACGATTGACGATGAAACCATAGTAAGACTTATGTTCAATAAATGGATACAAGAAAATGACTTTAAGTTTTTAGCAGAGTTTTTTGGGATTGATCAGATTACCAGTTACCGTTTTATACCTTACAGCAGACTTGAAGATAAACTTAACGACAGACAGACTGAATCAACAATATACAAAGTAATGTGCAAAAAAAGAAGAGGACTGGAAAATGAGCTGACCAAAATTATTAGGAAAGGATATGATCTTGATAAAAAATATAATAGAGATTTAAACAAACTTGGTTTAGAAAACACACACAGACAAAAGCTTTTAAAAAAGGAAAAACAGAAGAAATCAAAAAATAGTGAAAAACAAAAACTTTATAAAAAGGAATCAGACAGACTTTCCAGGCTTATCTGTAAATATCCTGAACGTCAGGAAAAGATAAAAAATAAATATGAGGATAAATTTAATATTGTAAGGAATTCTATTCTAAAAATGGAAGGAATGATAGAAACTATGAATATTGATATATCAGCTTTAATAAAAAATGAGAGTAGGTTGCAGCGCTTAATAAAAGAAAACTACATGCAGCCAGATATAAGAGCTAAAAACTATATGGATATGCTGAAGATTATTGCAAGAAATATGTTTTATGAACTACTGAAAATCTTCAGACCGCTCTACAATAACTATAGAGATGACTGTGCTACACTAAGAGAAATAACCCGTCTACCGGGTATTATCGTAAAAGACGGAACTGTTATTAAAGTAAAGCTGTGGGCAAATGCTGATTATTCAAAAGGAATGCTTGTTAAAATTAAAGACTTTCTTCAAATTATGACTGATAAAATCAATACTCATTTTCAAAACAAAAGCGGAAAAATTAAAATAGAACTTCTTTCATCTACTGTTCAGATGGATAAACTGGTTAATGAAAAATTTAAATTTACTGATCTTTTTAACTAAAATGCAAATTAACGGCACAGCAGAGAAGAAAAAAGAGGGAATTTAACTTGGGCAGAACCTCGGAGGTCTGTAATATCATAATCTTTTTCTTTGAGCATATACATTGTAATTGTACCATGAGGCTGAATTTCATAAGGTAGCAATTTGTTTTTTCTTTCAACCATAACTTGCAGAAACTCTTCGGCTTCATTCCTTTTCATTGAAAGAGTTTCAGCAATTGATTTGATAATATCATTTTTATCTTTAGTTGTATTTCTTTTTAATGATGCATTATTCAGTCCAATAGTATAATTCCATATCAGTGTGACTACTCTGAATGCTTCATTTGAATCTTCAATATTCATTAATTCAAACTTATCCATAACAGGCTCTGCATACTTAATCATTGCCTGGCTTGACGAGACAGTCATATATCCTTCAGGCGCTTTAATGTCAGAAAAGTAAGGGACATCGCTGTATGCTGTACCTCCTGAAGAATATGTAACCTGTTTTCTGGTACGTTTTGATGCGGATTTCATATTATTTTGCTGAGTTCTGCGCTTTGCTATTATTTTCTTTTTGGTTTTCTTTTTCATTCTGAGACACTTTCAATTTTCTTTTTTTTACAAAATTAAATAAGTTAGAATAACTTACTCCGAGAATCTTTGATATTGAAAGCAGTGATACTTTTTTATTAATAAATTCCTGAATCTGCGGTAAATGAGGATCAAGTTTCGATTTTCCCGGCCCTGCAGGTCTTCCCAATCTAATACCATCAGCTTTTTTTGTAGCAAGAGCTTCTTTTGTTCTTTGACTTATAAGATCTCTTTCTAAGTCAGCTACCAGGCTAAACATAGTTATCATAACCTTTGACTGCATTGAGTGTCGATCCTTTATATCGATATTTTCTTTAATTGATATAAAACGTCCGCCACTATCTACTAAAATGTTTACAGTTGAAATGATTTCGGAAATACTTCTTCCCAGCCTGCTCAATTCAGAAACTACTACAATATCTCCTTTCTCAACTCTTGATAAAAGATTGTCTACTTTTCTCTGAGTAAGAGTTTTTCGGGATGAAACCTCTAACTCAATAAATTCATCAACTATAAGTTTATTTTTATGAGCATACTCTAAAATAGCATTTCTCTGGTGAGCTGTATCCTGAGATGCTTTAGAAACTCTGATATATCCAATAATCATACTTTATCTCCCTAAAAATTTTAATTATCGATAAAAATGTCTAATTATAGTTTTATACTATAATAGTTATTGATTTATTAAAACAATATATTCGTTAATTATATTCAATAAATACGACCGTTTTCATGGAGAACCACAATAATGTCTCAACTGAAAATATTAACTACACAGGAAATAAAAGCATTCGATGCACCTCCCATGTTCACCGCAGAAGGAAGAAAATGTTTTTTCTATATTAGCAAACATGCAAGAAGTATTCTGAATTCACTGCGCACTCCTACAAATCAAGTAGGATTTTTACTTCAATTAGGGTATTTTAAAGCAGTAAACAAATTTTTCCATCCTTCATCATTTCCCTTTGCTGATTTAAAATATGTACAGAAAAAACTGAATCTTTCGGCTGAAGAAATAGCATTGGGTGATTATACAGACTCTACGTATAAAAGGCATAGAAATATAATACTGGAAGAGCTTGGTTATAAAAGCTTTGATTCCAAGAAAGGGCAGTTTAAAAGAGAAGCAGCCTGCCTTTGCCGAAAACTGGTAAGCCCAAGAAATGTTTTTAATGAACTTAATACTTTTTTAAGGTGGGAAAAAATTGAAATTCCAAAATATAATTCATTCGCAGATGTAATATCTGAAGCATTAAAAACTTTTGAAAAATCTATTCTGATTAATCTCAACAAACAACTTGATGACACTCTTATGGAGTCTTTTGACAGTCTGCTGGAGAAAACAAATGATACAGATAATATGATTAAATTGAAGCAGTATCGGCTAACTCAACTAAAGAAAAGCAGTCAGTCTACCAGACCGTTGAAGATTAAAGAAAACATTGATGATCTTAAGTTTCTGGAAGATCTGTTTTATAAGACGGAAAAGCTAAAAAAGAAACTTAATCTTTCAGATAGACTGATTGAATATTACGCTCAAATTGTAATTAAATCTCAGTCACAACAAACTGAACATAGAAAAGAATCAAAATATTTATATTTGCTGTCATTTGTTTATTATCAGTATTGTCAACTTAATGATATAGTGATGGAACAAGCTATGCAGTCGGTGCAGAACGTGCTAAATACAGGCATCAGAGAGAATAGAGAAAGTTTTTTTGCAGGCAGAGAAAAACGGAACCAGAATATTTCTGATAATTCAAAAAAGGTTAACAAATATTTGATGGATATAAAGAAAGCCAGGAGTATTTTAGTAAAAAAATCACTGTCTGACAAAGAAAAAATTGAGGACTTAAAAATATTATTTTCACCTGAAACTGTTGAAGATGCCAAAGAATTGCAGATTGAATTTAAGAAAATATCTAAAGAAGCTTTGGATATTACTAAAAATTCAGATATAGATGATATGCTTGAAAAGAAATCTCTTAAACTCCAGAATCGTGCCTCTGATGTTATCAAATATCTAAAATTTGATGAAGATTTTTCAGATAAACATTTAATTGAAGCTATAAATTACTTCAAAGAGAAAGATGGAAAACTGACAGGTAATGCTCCGTTTACTTTTATGAAAACAGAAGAAAAGGAAAAACAGTTTGATTCAACAGGCAAGTTTAGAATATCCTTATACAAGTCTCTGTTATTTAAAAAAGTTGCTGAAGGAGTAAAGTCCGGATCTCTAAGCTTGAAACATTCTAATAAATATCGTTCATTCAGTGATTATTTAATCCCAAAAGAGCGTTGGAACAGGGAAAAGGTAAGCATACTTTCAAGAATAGGATTAGAAAAAGCCGCTGATTTTAAAACAATTATTAAAAAACTTAAAAACATTCTTTCAGAACAGTTTGAAATTACGAATGATAATATTAAAAACAGCAAAAATACGCATATTAAAATAGAAAACAATGGAAATCTCAAAATCACAACTCCAAGGCAAAAAAATTCTGATGAATATGATACAGGATTAAAAGATTTATTCCCTCAGAATCGTATGATATCAGTATACGAAGTTCTTGCGGCAGTAAACAAGGTTGCCGGCTTTACAGACTGTTTCGAACATTACCAGGTAAAGAATATTAAAAATAAACCACCCATGGATAAAACATTTTTTGCAGGAATTATAGGATATGGATGTAATCTTGGCACTAAAAAACTGATAAAAATATCTCACAGAGTTAATTCAGCTGAACTTGAAAATACAGTTAACTGGTATTTTAGCAATGAAAATCTTATAAGTGCTAATGATAAAGTACTGGAGCTTATGGATAAACTGGAACTTCCTAAAGAATATAGAAAAAATTCCAAATTCCTACATACCAGCAGTGACGGTCAAAAATATGATACAGGTGTTGAGTCGCTAAATGCTAGTTCTTCGTTTAAATTCTTTGGGAAAAATCAGGGTGTAAGCGTTTACGGTTTTATTGATGAAAGCCATAGACTTTTCCATTCGACAGTTATAAATCCAGCAGAAAGAGAAGCAGGTTATGTTATTGACGGACTACTGCAGAATGATGTTGTAAAATCTGATATTCATTCTACTGATACGCACGGTTACAGTGAAATTATTTTTGCTTTAACACATTTGATTGGTGTTTCATTTGCTCCAAGAATTAAAAATATGAAGAAACAGCAGCTTTACAGCTTTGATAGACCGTCTGATTTAACAAGACAGGGATATAATGTTGTTTCTAAAAAAATGATTCACCAGGAAATAATCGAAGAAGAATGGGATAACATTCTTAGGCTTGTCGCCACAATAAAACTTAAAGAAACCACTGCTTCACAGCTGTTGAAAAGGCTAAGTTCGTATTCTAAAGATCATCCCCTTTACAGAGCCTTAAAACATTTCGGACGTATAATAAAAACAATATTTCTTTTAAAATACATTGACGAAGTCGAATTGAGACAAATGATAGAAAAACAGTTGAATAAAATTGAAAGTGCAAATAAAATGTCAAAAGCTGTTTTCTTCGGAAACGGAAGCGAGTTCCAGGTTGGAGCACCAAACGAACAGCTTATTACGATCGGATGTAAGCGACTGATTGAAAATTCCATTATATGCTGGAACTATCTGTATTTATCAAAATACCTGAAGGAAATAAACAATCAGGAAAAGAAGAAAGATCTTTTAAAACTTATTTTAAAGAGTTCTGTAGTAACATGGCAGCATATCAACCTTCAGGGAGAATATAACTTTTCAGATGAATATCTTAAAGATACGATCCAATTTTCACTTCCTAATTTATTAAATATTATGGCAGCATAAAACAGGAGATAAAAATAAGCATTATTTAGAAAAACCTACCGTGTTGTTAGATGGTATTTTTGTGGCTGATAATAGAAAAAACAAAATACTTTTTGTCAGATTGGTATCGCATAATCTATGGGCGATTTCACCCGAACCTTTAGTTTTACCCATTATACAGCAGTCCGTCTGCAACATATGGTGCCTCTCTTGGTATCGCAGGGAATAACTGAGTGAAAAACGGAGCATAATTATCCAGGATATGAGTATAAATAATAAACCCCCTTGTATTCTTTTTAAAAAGCTTTCGATTAAACCTTGAACCAAGAGGATCACCTTCGACAATTACTCCCTGACCGTCAGAGCTTGAACTTGCTCCGGAACCCAGGATTTGAGCCAGAGGAAGCCTTGAATAAAAATCTACAAGTTCGGCTGTTGCTGCCTGAATAGTTTGCGGCCTGATAACTTCATCCCGAAGATTGACTAAAAAATCCAGAGGAATTCCTACACTTGCCGACATTTTAGTTAAGGGAATATTACATGCGGCAGCATATAGAACACTGTAAAGAGCACAGCCGAGTTTAGTTTCTGTTGATCTGATAGGCATTCCAGAAGATAATTTTGTCAGTTGAGATGTATAACCGGTAAGCCCATCTGCTTCTGCCAATACATCTGAAAACGGTCTTTCTTTAAAACTCCCGTAAAGAATTGAACGTAACTGATTTGCGGTTTCAGGAACATCAAGTTTGTCCAGCCTTCTGAAGTGAATTTTACCTTCATTATCAATACTCGCTGTATCATTTTCTTTCCATTCATCTTCTTTGTCTGATAAATCATGAATTGCTTTTCCTATAGAATTTGTGACTGTTTGCGCAGTTGAAGTAAAAGGAAGATTTTTATTTTCAATAATTTTCAGCTTTTTAAATTCTTTCCATGAAATAAGATCTGAGTCAAGTGATTTATACTGTTTTGTACCTTCAACTTTTATAGCCCCTCTGCGTAATGAGCTCCGCATGCAGTCTGCCAGGCAGACAATCCACGGTTTTGTTTTGATAGAACCGTCTTTATCAAATACAATCTTCTCCCAGTTTTTCTTAATTATGAAATCTGTCGGTGCATCCTGTCCAATTCCGCTTAATCCTTCATTTTTTCTATCCAAATAATAATCTGAAGCTTTTATTAGCGGATCATTCTTCATCATCGAACTTAGTTTGAAAGTTTCTATTAACAGAGGCAGATATTTCTGAATTTTCTGATAACTGTTACTGGCAAAATAAAGTTTTTCCGTTCCCCTGGGAATATCAAGTGAAGCTGAGTTACTATTGAGTTCCTCCATTTTATCTTCAGGTATTTTTGAACTGATTATTCCCAGTTTTTCTGATCCGGTAAGCTTATCATCCAGTAATGTGCCCGAAACAAAATGAAAAGCTGAGAGGATACTTTTTACTGTATTCTTATTTTTCCTAAAATAATCATTACTTTTTGATTCTCCTGTCAGAAATACTTCTGATATGATTTCATCATTCATCTGAATCGAAATATCTGTTAATTCACTGAGTAGGTTATTCAATGTAATAACCATTAAAACATACCTGCTTTTTTTAGATTGATCTCTCAGTTGACCACCTGACATCCGTATTCCACGCTGAGCAAAATATTTGATGTAGCTTTCATTAATTCCATCAAAATTAATTAAGTCCAGCCCCAAATTTCTTATACCGTTAATTGAACCTAATATTTCATTAACCTTTTTGGATGATGCCTTATAAAAACGCTTATTTGTATATTGGTTCCATGTGGGACTTGTGTTGTCGTCAAGCATTTTATCCAAACTTTCAATTTTCTCGTCTGTGAGCTGGATCCATATTTTATTAGATACAGTTTCTAGCCCTTTGTTACGTGCCGACATTACTATTCGCCTTAGAACGTTCATTGATGGAAGAATATACTTTTTTCCTCTTAGATGCTTTTCTGATAATTTGATCCAGATAAGATAATGTCCCGGATCAGGTGCTTTGGCAATAAGATAGTTAATTAGTTTTTCATGGTAAGAAGTTGGCAAGAATTGTATTCCAAGAAAATCTCTAACAGATTTATTATGTTTTATTATTGTATTCTTACGCTCTGAATATTTGAAACAGAGATTGTTTGTTGGAGAGGATAACTGTTTTGTAAGATGTTTTATTATATTTTGAGGTGCAATTTCAGGGTTCTTTTGGAAACGACCAATCATTTTGTATGCCCCAACCTGTATCCCTAATGCCAGTCTATAATTTATTAGCCTTGAACTTTCTTTTACGAAAGAAAGTTCGTCTTGATTCAAAGAGAAAAAATGTAAAACTTCCTTTTTAGTGATATCCAGTGGAATAGCCTCTATCCCGTATCGACAAGCAATTTGAAAGAGAACTGATAAAAGAACGTACTCAAGCTGGATTAAAAGCTGCAAGAGCAAGAGGAAAACTTGGAGGGAGACGACCTCTATTGGATCAAAAAGGGATTGAAATGGCTAGAAATTTGATGGCAGATGCAACTAATACTATTCCAGAAATATGTAAAACCTTGAAAATATCGAGGGCCACTTTATATCGAAGTATTAAAAAGAGAAGAAAATGGGGGGAAATTTAAGATTTTGATTTTATTGCTATTTTTGTTGCTAATAGATACTTATAAATTTCTTTAAATTCTATACCGCCACCAAAATGCACGAATACCGGGTGTACCCCTATGGTAAGTCAATTAAGAATACGAAATTAACGAATGTTGTACTTGATCTTGTACAGGAAAGAGATCCGCTCGACAGAGCCAATGGGAAAAGACTTAGAGAGATGAAGAAAGAGGCTGTTGCAAGGCTTCATAACCAAGCATTTGAGCAGAATGGATGCCTTACAAATGCGGAAACATCAATCCTTTTAAAAATATCTCCATCTACTGTAGGGAAATATATAAAAGAATATGAACTTGAAAATAAAACAGTAATACCAAGACGTGGAACCATTCATGATATTGGGCCCAGTCTTACACATAAGAAAATAATAATCCATAAACTTTTTATTGAACGAAAAACAGTGCAGCAAACATCGAGAGAAACATTTCATTCATTGGAAGCTATTCAAAGATATATTTCGTGTTTTAAGCAAGTACTTCTGTGCAAGAAAAAAGATTTTTCTACAGAGGAAACCGCATATGCCCTTGGACGAAGTATACGCTTAATAAAAGAATATGAAAATATAATTGAAGAATATAGACATAAAGGATACGTTATTAAAAATATAGAAAGTTATGAGGTCCCTTCTGAAACAAGATTGCAGCAGGATATTAACTATATGATAGGTCTAAGAGGATAAATGTCAGCACAGGGCATATGCCCTTATTTAACTTGGGCAGAACCTCGGAGGTCTGAAGAAAATGGGAGCTCAGTTAGGAAATAAAATAAAAATTAGCAGGTGATTAAGTCTTGGTTTATTTTATCCAAATGTGCAATTATACCCGTAATTTTGCAATTTTATTTGTGCTTAGCTAGACTCAAAAATTCTCAGCAATATCTGTTTAATGTTCTCCTTTTAGACAGCATTAAAAATGGAAGGTTGACAATCTAGCAATAAAATCAATAAATTGTTTGGCTAAATATTTTTCCCATTTCCATTTTTAAATAGTTTAAAAGTGGATTGTAAGAGATAGCGCTGATTTGCGATAGCAGGCTAAAATCTATTGGCAAATTAACTGTAGAATTTTTTATATAAATATTAACCTGTCCAAATTGATAACGGTCAAGACCAATTTGGCAGTTTTTATTACCAGAATTTACATATATAAGATATTTTACATTTGGATTTTGGCTTTGCTCCCATTTCTTAAAAACTATTTTTTGTAAAATAATCGGTGTGGAGCTTGTGTCGATAATTATCGCAATAATAGCCCCTTTTTTTACGGGAAAATTCAGGAGATTTGATACTAGGGTCAGTGAGTTTTCTATCTCAAATATGTTGTTTGTTTCTTCAAAAATCAGAGTTGGAATAAGATCTAAATAATATATCATTAGGTAGTCTTCTTTTAATTTTTGCATATTAGGTGTTTGCATATTTAATAATTCTTTACATAAAACAGCTTGATAATATGATGACTCATTTGTGTATAGATATTTTTCCCTAACGTTATTTGTAATAGTCAGCCAAAATATACTTGACAAAGTAGCTTGCTGTCCCCAGTCCATAAGAAATTTAGCTTTTGTTATATTGTTAGCATCTTCAATAATTCCATTTTTAAATGATTTTTTTATACGTTGATCAGAATAATAATAAATAGTATTTAATATACTAAGATCCTCTAACACTTTATCGATTACTTCTATTGATTTTCTGTAAAAATGTACACTATTGTAATCCTGTTTTTGTGACAAAAGATATTTTATTCTTTTATAATCTGTTACGATTTCCTTCAAAATATAATGAAAGCTATATTTTAAAGGGGAGTTTTTTAGCTTATCACTCTTGGAAATCTTCTTTACATGTCCTTCAATATACCCTCTTATGTTATGTAAAACTATTGTGATAGTGGTATTTTGGTCTGTGGCTGTTTTAAATGCTGCTCCCTTTCCAAATCCAGTTAAATAATAAGCTGGCTCTGATTCCATTTTTTTAAGAAATTTAGTTTTCTTTAATCTAATTATATTGCCGGTTTTTTCTATCCTTGATAATATCATTTCATTTATGTACCCCAGAAAAGCTTCTAGATGGTAGCTATGACTAGCGCGGTTGTCAGCATCTGCTTTACACTTAGAATCATCCAAAAGATACTGAGACGTTAGAAGAGAAGCTATTATATGATCTGGCGAAAGCATGAGTTCATCATTCTCGACCCCATCAATCATAGAATTTAAATAATAGTTATTTTTGTATGGATATCCATTTTTTATTCTTTGCAAAAGAAATGCAGATAAGTTAATGATTTTCTTATTTTTCATTGTAGCTACAACACCTTTGGCATCTATGTTGGTTTTTATTCCATTAATATCTACTAAAGCTTCTTGACTATTTTTAATCTTAATACGAGGTTTATTTTCAGCACCATTAACAATATACACATTTGCAAAGTCATCTAATATGTTGTCTAGCATGATTAGAGCATCTGCAACAATTTCATCGTAAAAGCTTGGTTGTAATCCCATAGACAATCTGATTGCCGTTCCACAAACAGTTAATGTTGGTCGTAAAAAACCGTAGCTATCCCTGATTATTGTATAAATATATATCTGTTTTTTGTTAGCACAGTGATTTAACAATCCTCCAAAAAATCCATTAATAATATTAACCCAGCCGGCATGCTCGAAAGAATTTACCTTGTATCCATCTTTATCAGCATTTGGAGGGGATAAAACTTCTATCATTAGATTTTGGCTATATTTAACATGAAACGGCTTAATATGCTTAAACTTATGGCGCTGTATCAACTTAATTACTTTGTCACATATTTTTGATCTATATATTAAAGTTCTATCATATAAATCATCAGCTCGTTTATTAAAAAGCGAAAAGCCTATTTCACTAATCAATGAGGAATGATTTGGAATAACATCAGTAACATGAACGCTACCATTTAAATTTATTAATCCATTGTCATTAAAATATTTTAAAAAAATATTAATCCCTGATTTGATTGCTGTAAAAGTATTTTGAGGTGACCCAGATGCTACTAGCAATGAAAAACTATCAGGCCAGCCTTTTTTTTGCTGTGTTTCTTTATCTATAAAAAACAAGTGATCTTCATCGAGATTAAGTGACTTTATTTTCCCTAAGCTTAGTGCTTTATTCTTAAGTGTTAGGCTTTTTAAAAACTCAAGCATGCGTAAATTTAATGGCTGCAAAAGCAAGCTTTTTTTGTCGACCCCATATAATTGTTTGATCCTATCAACAATTCCATCATTTAATATTTTGGAATATATCTTCATGATAGGGCTGCCAGCTGGTCGATCACGAAAATAACTCAGCGGTGCTGCTGCTTCTTTTATCAAGACATATCCCTCTCCTAGCGGCGGAAACATAGAAGCATTATGCATGAAATACAACAAGAAAGATGGGATGATTTCTATTAGAAAGTCGTAATCAATATTAGAATCGAGCTGAGCAATATCTGCCACAAAGTTTTTTATCAGTTCTTTGTAGTAACCCTCGCCTATTTTATAAATTATGCTTTTTTGACATTCAATATCATGCTGATACCACAATTTGCTGGTTTCTGTTTTGCAAATTTCACAGCCGCCCTGTCCAACAGGAACTTTTTTTAACACTTTACTTATAATAAAATGTTTATCTTTGTGTGCGGAATAATTTGATGCTTTTCCGTTGATTTTATCAGCAGACAGTTCGTTAAATAATAGCAATAGTTTTTCTCTGTTATTTATAGCACTGACTTCTACACAACAAAACATGTATACCGCAAGGGAAAAGTACATATAGATTTTTTTCATCAGATATTCTCTCTATTACCGTTAAAAACAATTATTATTCATGTTAGGTCATATTTTATTCGATATCATCTTTGTTTCTGGCCATGCGGTTCCTAAGTATCGCTTCAAAAAAAATAAAAATAATGAGCAATCCAATAATATTATTCCAACATATGAAAAAAGATAATTTACAGAAAAAACTTTAATGACTAAATATTCTAAAACTAAAAAAGTAATGCATATTAGTGATGTGGTACACATAACCCATTTTGTATCCCCTGCGCCTCTTAATGTTCCATCTAATACCATTAACAAACTTTCAAATCCAAATGCAACGATCATTATTTTAATAAATGTCCGTGTAGTGGCAATAATGTTTGTATCTCCGTGGATATCGTTAACATGGATAAATAAACCGATGATCCATTCATTAAGAAATAGAAATACTGTAAAAACCATAAAGAAATATATCACACTAAGTTTAAATCCTGCTCGTGTAACTCCCCTTGCGGATATTTTATCTTTATTACCCAAACTACACCCGACAAGGCTTACAACTGCTTCACCAAGCCCCAGCAGTGGGACATAAATAATAACATTCCAAGTATAAGCAATACTTATTGCTGCAGCAATATCGCAACTATAGCTCATAATCATCTGCATAAACAAATTATAAGTTGCCATAGATATAAATTTTTCAATTGCACTTGGCAATCCAAATTTCAGGAGTTTCTTTAATATCTCAAGATTTATACAGAGGTTGTTGAAAACCCTGAATTTTTTGTGCGATTTTCCCAGGTATAAAATAGATAATAAACCGAAAGTTATAATTGAGCTAATTAATGTAGCATATGCAGATCCTGCAACGCCCAGGCCAGGCAAGCCAAACTTCCCAAATATTAAGATATAATCCAATGGGATATTTAATATTGCTCCGATCAAGACACAAATTAATACCAAATAGCTTTTACCTGTAGCGATGAAAAAACTACTTAAAACCCCTTGTAATAGGAAAAATATCGATGCTTTACTTATGATATTAAAATATTCTTTTTCTAAAACAAGTATATTTTCTTCTTGGTTTCCCAAAATAAAAATAAAGTCATGGAACAAATATACAAGCAACAGCGTAATAATATAGCCGACAAAAGCTAATGCTATCCCTTGAGAAACAACTAATGAGCACCTTTCGAACTGCTTTGCTCCGAAATACTGCGAAACTAAAGCATTTGTGTACATGCACATAGCGCCCCAAAAAACCAAGAAAATAGCATATAGGGCAAAACTACTAACAGAAACTGCCGCCAAATAATTGGCCCCTAAAATAGACAAAAAATACCTATCAGTAACCATCATAATTATGCTAGATATTTCTGAAAAAATCATAGGGATTGCCAAGCTTAGTAATCCCATGATTATATTTTGATTTTGATTTTTTAAAAAATAATTAAGCATATGTAGGTTCTATTTTAAAAACTTTTTTTGTCGACTAAAACATGTACCGTTAAAAATTGAATTTGGTAACTCTTTTTGCTTTTTCTGCTTCTATTGTATATTTTGATAAATTATCGGCTTTTTTTTCTAACTTAAGCAGAGCTATCAAGATAGCATCAAGATCAGTTTTGTTGCCTAAAAGAACGTTATGATGCAACGTAATGTTTCTTATGGTGCTCCAAACAGCATTAGGAAGAACAAATGATGCGGGATCGATATCGGAATAATTGGCATTGCAAATCCTTGGATATGATTTCGGTTGATACAAAGTGTTATGATTTAGCGGCGTATAAATAGGTTTGACCAAAGCGTTCAGCTCAAGTGTCAAAGCTTTTGCAACCACATCTAATGAAACAGATGAAAATCTGTTTCGTTCTATCCTAATAACGAACTTAAAATATGATGTCTTGCTATCAGCTACATTTTGTTTTTTTGTAAAAAATCCTTCAGTAGATAAAATTTCTTTCAGATAACTAGCATTATCCTCTTTAATTGTTTGATTTTTTTCAAACTCCTCTATTTGACCACATAAAATAGCCGCATGAATTTCGGAAAGATTCATATTGTGTCCTATTATATTTCCGTAATATTTGTTATCTGGGTTTGAATAAATCATTCCATCGCTACGCATTAATTCAATTTTGTCAAACAACTCTTTGTTGTTTGTAGTAACTGCTCCGCCTTCGCCAGAAGCCAATTCTTTTGACTGATGAAAGCTATAACAAGCAATATCTCCAAAATTCCCAACATTTTTCCCGTTAACTTTTGTCCCAATAGATTGTGCACAATCTTCAATTAATGGCACATGATACTTTTTTGCCAAACTAGCAAAGCTACTAATTTGTGCCGAAGAATTGTAGAGGTGGACCAACATGATGGCCCTACATCCATTTCGCAGATGTTTTTCTGTTTCTTCAAGTGATAGGCAAAGATCACCTCTGTCTATATCTACTAATACTGGTATAGCGCCAACAGACAAAACACTTGTTGCACATGCTACCCAAGTTAAGCCGGGTATAATAACTTTATCATTAGGTCTAATATTCAACGCAAGCAACGCCAATTTTAAGGCGGCTGTGCCACTGATAGTTGGTATGCAATATTTTGCGCCGACCAGCCCTGCAAATCGTTTTGCAAATCGTCTTTCAAAAGAGGTATCATCTCTTGAATCAGATCCAATAGACCATACACCAGAATGCAGGGCTTGAAGCAAAAAAAATTCAGTGTTTTTAGCTTTTATTATAGTCGCAGGCCAACCACCAGTTTTCACCGAAGGACCGCCTAAAATTGCTAATTCGTTATGCTTCATAGAATCAATTGTACATTTTACTAAACTCTTTCGAACGAATGATCTCAGATAATGTTACTTCATCAACATTAATATTGCATTTTTTATACACAAAAATGTAGTAAAATAGATCAAACATGATCCTTTGCTCAATTGTTAAAAACAGATCAGAAAACTTATTCCTTGGCTGATTTGAAATGCCATAAATATCTTTTAATTTTTGATTAATGTGTCCAATAACCCCATCTAATGCAGATGGCATTGCCAATTTTTTCCTTTTTGAAACCATATTTATACCTACTTGCCCCAAGGATTTTTTGCTAAGTTTTTGCAAAATATATTTATTCATTCCGTCATGCATATTTTGTGACAAACCGATATTTCTAGCATGTTCATATAAATTAATATCTAAGTATATTGGACGTAGCTCCATAGAAAAACATGATGTACATTTATCTAAACATGGCAAATGATAATTATTGAGTCCTGAATCGAGTAAAAGATCATACAATACTAAAGGGCTGTCTGTAGAAAAAAATCTTCTTCTCAAAGTATTTAGTATGTGTTCTTTGTAACCTGATCTATCAGCTATTTTATTAGCTCTATTATATATATCATTAAAAACGTTTTGTGAATTGCTGTGTAAAGACTGATACCCAGCAAACAACTCATCAGCGCCGTCTCCAGAAATTGCCACCCGATGAAAGGTAGAGATTTCTTTTGATATCAGGTAGAAAGCAAGACCTCCATACGGGGAAAAGATTCCTGCAAAGTCAATATTTTCATAAAAGTAAGTAAACTTAATCAAACTATTTATTGCTAACTCTTTATTCACATGCATCACATGATGATTAATGTTTAGTTTTTTAGATAGTTCTTTGGCATGCAATGCATCTTCAAAGTCATCATTATTATCTGGGCTCAAAGTATATGCAGAAAACGGAAACGATAGCTGGTGCGCTTTTAAAGCAAGCAAGGCGGAATCAATTCCTCCAGATAAAAACAATCCCTTTGACAGATTATCATGTTTAAAACACTTGATTGCGGCTTGATCTAATAAATTTTCTGTAATCGCTATATTCTCTTCAATATCCGCGGATACTTCAATGGGGGTAAAATTATAGTACTTTTTAACAAAATAGCTGTCATTTTCAAATTTTAAATAGGACCCGGGCGACAATTGATGAATATCCTTTAATATGGTTTCATTTTCAGAAATGCCAAAGCTCAGCAAAAGTTGTTCCATTAAAGTACTCATGTTTATATCATGAAAATTTTCATCCACTATTACTATAGCTTTTATTTCAGATGAAAAAATCATACCTCTATTGTTAACTGTGTAGTAAAAAGGCTTTATCCCTACCCTATCACGATATAATATTAATTTTCGTGAGTCATAAATTGCAATTGAGAACATTCCATCAACTTTATTTATAAATAGCTCGCCATCTACCACATACATTAAAGCTAATAGCTCCAACTCAAGATCAGTTTCAAAACAATAGTTGGCATTCTTTGAATAATGGTCACGCAAAGATTGATAGTTATATATTTCCCCATTTAATGCGACAACAACCTTACGGCCAAATATATTAAACTGTATTTTGTTCGTTGTGTTACCTTTAATTTTAAGCCTATTTAAGCCGATGCTACATAAGTTATCAGAAAAAACAGTTGTTTCATCCGGACCACGGTAAGAGATGATTTGTAGCATTTTTTGCAATTTATCCGGTGAGAATGTCCCTATTATGCCGCTTATTCCACACATTTAGGTGCCTTCTAGTTTTCATTGAATAAGATTTCTTTATAAAGAGATATGTTATCTTCTATATAATCATTATATTTGAGTTGATATACCGGCTTGACAATACCTCTATTTTTCTCAAGCTGCTTTAATAACTCGACGCTTGTAATATTCTCTTTTATATGGACAATAAACTCATCAATATTTTCTACTAATGGATGAAGTTTTTCAAAAAAATCAGGGGAATCCGTAAGTATTTTAACCCCTGATGAAATAGCCTCTAACAAAATACATGGCCAATCTGGCAATGGATTAGACTTGCAAAAGAAAACAATATAATCTAATTGTGAATAAAAGGCTGGCATCTCCCATGGAGGAATAAATTCTTTAAGAGTAACATAATCCAATAAAATGGAATTTTTTAAGTCGTCGATACCTTTGCCTTGGCTTAAAAAAGTAAAATCTATCTGTTCTTTAACGCCTCTAAACATTGCGAACATTTTATCTAATGCTTTATAACGCCAAAGAACATTTGTTTTTCCAATATAGGCAATATTTATTTTGTCCAAGTTTTTTTTCTGGCTACTTATAAATTTCGCATGATTTGGAATATAAGGTGCAACGTATTTAACCTTCTTAGCTATTTTTTTTACATCAGTATCATCTGTTATTACGCAAGCTGCATTTTCTAGAGCATTAGTAAATAATTTTGTGAAAGTTCCCTTGTTTAAGAATTTATCTATGTCGCTGCCGCCATGACGGATAACATATGGAGTTCCTGTGATTAAATGGATGAAATACGCAACTATTCCAAATGGCAGCAGATATTGTGCATCAATAATATCTATTTTGTTATTAATGCTTAAGAATTTTTCTACTAAAGAGGCGATATCTTGCTCTCTAAAAGGGATATAGTACTCTATTAGGTTTTCTATATAGCAAGCATCAAAAGAAAGCTCTTTGGTTTGACCAGTTTTGATTCGGTATTGATCTTCTACTAAATTGCCGTTGGAAATAACTTTTACATCTATGTTTTTTTTGCTAAGCGCATCAGCCTGCCAATAAAGGCTAGCTGCCATACCTCCTTGTGTCGGAAAAAATTTTCCTAGTAGACAAATTGCCAAACTTCTATCTTTTGATTTAGTATTCATCCAAATTTGCCCAACTTGTATATTTATCGGGGCGATCTAACGCAGCTGTCAAAATTCCTGCGCATTTTTTTTGCAAATCACAGGGTTTGCACATAGGTAAAAAAGTTTTCCCAGATTGCTCAGAATATAGATTGTAAATCTTCGAGTTGCTATCATCCCAAATTATGACGAAATACGAGGCAACATCTACATTATGATCGATTAATCTCCGATCCAAACATAAAGGAAAATCACGGAATTTCACGGAAAAAGGTATGTTTTCCGCAAAATCTAAAGCTTGTTTAATTTCATTAGAAAAATAAGATGAATTAAAATCTAATGTCGTTTGCTCACAAGCTCTTCCGCTGTGCCTATATTGAGTAAAGGTAATGTCATTTATACCAAGAGTTTTTTTATGCAGTATCTTTAAAATATCTAAAAGACTATTAATATTTAATGCAGTAACAACACAATTCATTGAAACCTTAATCCCTTCTTCAAGATAAATTCCTATGGATTTCATTGTGTTGTCAAAACTACCTTTTGTGTTTGTTACAAATTCGTGTGTTTTGGCATTATGGCCATGTAATGAGATAGATGCATTGGTAATACCTGATTTTTTTATTCCCTTAATCGAAGCATTAGGATTCTCGTAGTCTGCATGTGAAGAAATAAAAACCGTATTAGATCTATTTGAAACCAATTGGATAATATCGAAAATATCATCACGCATTGTAGGCTCGCCGCCTGCAATGTAAACTGTATCGAGCTTAGAGACGCCATATTTCTTATTGTGATTACATACATCATTAAATACAGAATTGATCATCTCCAAAGTAGGCAACATCTTATTACTTTTTTCTAAATCAACATTTTCAAAGCAAAATATACAATTATGATTACACCTTCTATTAAGTCCATCTATATATTTACATGCATGCAACACTATATGATTATAAGGTCTTGGCAGAAATGGATTTTTATTCATGAAGTAAGATTCCATGTTCTATGCACATTTTCACTAATTCTTCATGGTCGTTATTAAATATTTCTCTTGTTAAATCTTTGCGGGATTTTTGCAATTTATCGAAGATTGCATCCATTGGCAGAGATTCTTGAATCATTAATAAAATATCATATGCAGTATCATTAAGTTCATAACAATCTCCATCTTGGATATTTAGTGCATAGTGTTTGATCTCTTTACCATCCTCTAGCTTTTTTAAAACATAATTTTTACTGCATCTTAATTTTTCCAACATAGTGGATCCTCCGCTAAATAGTCGTCACTAACAGCTAAAGACATGGCTCTACAACCGCCACACCTATCTAAATATTCACAACCACTACATTTACCCTTTAAATTGCTTGGGTTTCTTAGATTCCACAGCACGTCACTATTGAACCATATTTCATAAATGTTATCTTTTAATATATTGCCAAGTGCAATTGGCAGTCTTCTACACGGCAAAATTGTTCCATCAGGTAAAATATCTAACGATGATTTACCAGCTGAACAAACAGCCCCAATATTATTTTTACAATCATTTCCTAGCAAACAAAATAAAGTTCTATAGGGAATCAACTTTAGGTTCCCACCTTTTTTGCTTTCAGATAATTCTACATATCTTGTAAAAACCTCTCTAATTTCTTCTCTACTCAAAGTTTCGACATTAAAACCATGATTGTCGATTCGCTCAGGTATAAATCTATCTACTACAAAAGCATCTACATTTAAATCAGACAACAAGTTATATACATCTTCTATATATTTATAATTCCTCTTGCTTAGTGTCATCATAACATTGACAACAATGTCATTTTCTTTTAATAATTTTATTGCTTCCAAAGCACGTAAGAAAGCGCCATCACCTCTTATTGAATCATGCAATGATTCATTATGTCCTTCTAATGAAATCTGTATACTTTTTAATTTTTCCTTCTTTTTTAAAAAAAATAGATCCTCTTTGGTGATCATTAATCCATTTGAAAGAATATCAAAAGATTTGATATTCTCTTTTTGTTCTATTTCGTCAATAATTTGAAATAAATCTTCCCTTCTTACGAATGGCTCTCCACCTGTTAGAGCTACATCAATTTCCATGTTCCATTTATTTCCCATTTGATCAAAAATATCAGCAACCTTCTTCCAATCAGCAACATTTAACTCATTACAGCTGTCATAATCATCTTGATAGCAATGTTTACATCTTAGATTGCATCTGTCTGTAAGATGCCATTGAGATGAGAAATAATTTTTAGTTTCCATCAAATTTATCCTCTTGTTTCAATAAGAGCCAATAATCCTATCGAAGTACCACAATCAATAAAATGAGAAGGCCAACTGCCATCAGAAAGCTGTGATTCGTACATCCATCTTATTATGCCAGCCGCCTCTTTATCATATCTGCTGTCTTGTAAAAAAGCCATAAGCGCATAAGCAGAGCTGTGTATTTCGCTGGTTATTGGATGATTCTTCCATGGCGCATATCCTCCATCGTCATTTTGCTCTTTGCTTAGTAATTTGCATAACTGATTTTTATTAGAGATAGTTAGATTATTTTTTTTAAATGCCATCAAAGGCAAAGCAACTTTATATGTAAGGAAAAAAGTGTTTTTTGGGTCTAATACCTCATTATCTAATTCAGATAATATCAAATCAAAATCACTTTTATTACATATGTTTCCGTGCAATATAGCAATACGACATGTAACAGGAATCCTAGCAAAATCTCTTTTACTTCTTCCCCACCCCCCAGAATATGCTCTTTGTTTTTTTAACCATCCATAACCATTATTTAAAGATTCCTGGTCCTTTTTGCTATACTTCAGTGCAGCGAGTGCCCACATTGTTTCTTCAACATCTTTCCATCCGCCATCCCTTTTTTGTTCCTGAACAATTTGAGCAAATAACTCATCTATAATTTCTTGTTTCGGCGAATATTGCCCAGATAAAAGTTCATTTGTTCTTAACAATGCGTACCCTAACTGCGACAGTCGATCTATTTCCATTCGCCTGCCAATGAAATCGATAATTGTATCCTGCACCCATGAATAAGACTTTTGTATCATAAAATCGATATTTGATTGTTTTGTCATGGATATTAATCAAAATCTGCTGTAAGGGGAGAAAAAGTTCATTTGTGGCTAGATACGCACTTCACTGAATACTTATCCGCAAAGCGCGCTACCACGTAGGCTCTGCCACGAGGTAGCACATTTTGCAAAAAAGCTTAGCAAAACACTGTTATTCCCAAGGGACGGGGAATAAACCCTACTTGATTAAAACATATTTACCTACACTTGTTACATCTGTTGCATGATAATCTAGAAAACACTAATCTTGCAACCTTCTTAATTACCGGTCTCTTATAAAGTTTCATTATTTCTCCTTTTTAGTTAGATTTATAAAAACCTACTACAACTATCTGTACTTCATAGGAAAAACTACTATTACCTGAAGTATCTTGATTTAAAAAATTTAACTTAGGTCAGTACTAATGCAAACCTTTTAACCTAAAAACTGTCAATTTTCTCATTTTTGCACCAAGACTCACAAGATTGCTTACGTTGTTATTAATTAGTGTCTGTTCAAAAATGTCAAACGACAATTATATTTTCCCTTCAACGACAATTAAAAATTCCCATTGAAAAATTGTTTTTTTATTTTTTGAGATCAAGATTATTTAAGTCAATAATCAAATTAATCAGAAGGTAAAAATGTTAACAGACAAACAGGTTTTAAAATTGTCGAAACTATATTTAGCAACGGGAAAAATAGAAATGAGTTCATTAAAATCAGGAACCAATAGAAAAACAGGAAGTAAGTATATAAGATTAGGCAAACTGCCTTCAGAGCTAAAGAAACCGCATATATGGCGTACACGGGCAGATCCTTTTTCCGAAGTGAAATCGGAAATAAGAACGATGTTCGAATTATATCCTGATCTGGAAGCAAAAACAATATTTGAATATTTACAGGATAAGCATCCAGGTCAGTTTGAAGACGGCCAGCTTCGAAGTCTTCAGAGGCGGTGCCGGGTGGAGAGTTGAATTTGGTGCAGGAAAAGAAGTTTACTTTGAACAGGATCACAGTCCGGGACAGAAGATGCAGCTTGACTGGACTTTTATGGACAGTCTTAATATAACATTAAACGGAGAACATTTTAAACATAAACTCTGTCACTATGTACTTACATATTCGAACTGGGAATGGGCAGAAATATGTCTATCTGAGTCTTTTCTTTCATTGAAAAAAGGATCTCAGTCAGCAGTTAAAGAATTGGGAATGGTACCCGATATCCTTCAGACAGATAACAGCTCTTCAGCTACACATAGAATTGGTAATGGACAGGACAGACATTTTAACAGATCATATGTAAATTTTTGTGAGCATTTTAATATTACTCCTTCAACTATCAATATGGGTAAACCTAATGAGAACGGTGATATTGAATCACTTAACGGTCATCTAAAAAGAAAGATTGAACAGTATCTTATGTTAAGGGGATACAGAGATTTCAGCTCACAGGAAGAATATTCTGATTTCCTGAAAACCATTTTGAAGCAACTTAATGTCAACCGAAAAAAGAAACTGAATGAAGAACTGCCGGTTATGCAGAAACTACCACCTGTATTTCTTCCGGTTTATGAAGAGGAAACAGCTGTTGTATCAAAACAGTCCACAGCCCGGTTCAAAAAAGTAACTTACTCTCTACCTTCTCAGTATATCGGGCTTGATATAAGAGCACATATATTTGAGGATAAAATAAATGTATTCTACAAATCTCTTAATATACAGACACTTCCAAGAATTCATTCAGATAGGGGAGCGCATATTAACTATCAGCATATTATTAAACATCTGATACGCAAACCGGGAGCATTTAAAAATTACAAATACAGGGATTTCATGTTTCCGAATAATAAGTACAGAGAGCTTTACTGCGGCTTAGAGCGTTGTTTTGGTGAAAGGCGCAGAGACAGGGAATATCTTGAAATACTACTTCTGGCCTCGAAAGAAGGCGAGAAAAAAGTTATAGGTATTGTAGAAAAACTACTGAACACTTCAGTATCAGTTACATCTGACAGAATTAAAGAAAAACTAAATGTAACAGTTCCTGTTCCTTTTCAAAACAGTTTCACTCCTGAGCTCTCATCATATAATCTTAAAAATTTTAGAATAGGATAGGATA
>Ga0233437_1002854_pt1 | contig 24652 bp, 20 predicted proteins | sample SI_122_August201_FD_182714 | JGI IMG/M metagenome (GOLD analysis project Ga0233437, IMG submission 182714) | Seawater microbial communities from Saanich Inlet, British Columbia, Canada - SI_122_August2016_200_MG | ecosystem: Environmental > Aquatic > Marine > Inlet | place: Canada: British...
AATGATATTAACAAATTTCCATTCTCCCAGAATCACTTCGATAGCAAAAACCATACCTGCGATTGGGGCATTAAAAATAGATGCAATGGCTCCTGCTGTACCGCATCCCACAAGCGTGATTCGCTGCCGATCGTTTAAACCCAAAAATTTAGCGATATTGGAACCAATGGCAGATCCGCTCATGACCACTGGTGCTTCAGGTCCGGCAGACCCTCCACTTCCAATGGTTAGAAAACTTGAAATTAACCTTGAATAACTGGATCGAAACCTAAGGAGACCGCCATATCTTGAAACAGAATATATCACTTCTGGTACGCCATGGCCTGCGCCCTCTCTGGCAATTTTTTCAAGATAGAAAGAAGACAGCAAAGCCCCTAAAGCGGGCAAAACAAATGCCCATCCATATTGACGAAATGGATGAAGGTATTCAAGGACGGATTCCAGAGACAGCCTCAGTGCCACAGCCGCAAGACCGCTGCAGATACCGGCTATGGATCCTGCAATAATGAGCAGCAATCTGTCATCCAGTTGAAACAGCCTGCGAAACAAATTTTTGTAAAAATTTTTTATCTTAGACATTGAACTTCGGCTGCTCCATTACATTTGCTATATAGGATTTGTTTTCTGAATAATTTCAATTTTTTCAACCAGAGCAGCAAGGCTGGGTTTTAATTTTAAAAAATCAATAAATTGATGATCTCTGAGACAAAATGACAGAGCAGATAATAAATGCAAATGTATTTTTAAGAGTGGACATAATATAAAAAACAATACAGACACGCTTTTATTGTCCAAAGCCTTGTAATCCACTGGATGATCTAAAAAACACACAGACACCAAAGGACTTTCTAAATAGCTCAATTGTTCCCTAGGATGTGGGATGGCAATACCATTTCCAATACCCGTTGAAAGGGCTTTTTCTCTTTTAATGAGCCGGTCAAGCAGATCTGTCTTAAACGTTTCCGGTATCTTAGAATTTTTTTTAATAGAGGCTTTTAAAACACTATTTACATCATGCCCCTGGATATCGAAATAAACACCTCCGTTTTGGACCGCAACTGACAAAGGGATGACTGATTGTTCTTGTTTTTGCGGTAAACCTGTTTTGTCTGAAAACTTCAGCTTAATATTATGGTTGGATGCCCACTTTTTCAGTTCTTTTGTATCAAATTTGTAATTGATACCTTTTTTAAAAACCGGCAATTTCCCCTGACGTACCCACCGTTCAATGGTATCCTGTGCAACACCCAGTTGTTTTGACAAATCAAATACTGAAAGTTCCATTTATTTTTCCTTTAATCTTAACTGCAAAAGCAAATATTCTATTTTGTTAATTTGGGTTTAAACGCATTGGGTACAATTTGGGTACGCCTTCCGGCTAAACCTTAAGAAAGATCAGGTCAGACTGTTCAGATTTTATTCCAGACAGATATCATATTTTCATGTGTACACGGATCTCACGTTATAAGCTACTTAATTCATAAACTTTTTCAGGCTCGTTATAAAGCAAACTGACAGGAATGACAACCTTAAAAATTTTTCAGATACCCCCGCCGGGTCATAGATCTGTCTGCCCATGCTTTTAAGATAGCTGTCTCTAAATGGACATTTATTAGATTTGGCAATGTTGCCATTTCTAATAATTGGTGAACAGGCCATTTGTCGGCAACAGAAAATAGATGGTTAGGGTCACTCGCAACACAACTCCAATAAAAGCTAATGAGGGTTTGATTTTTGTGATTTTGCTTTTTCCAGTATAGTTGAATTTCAAATCTGAAACTAAAAGTTTGTTAATATTAGATGTAGCTTTCTGAAAAGTTTCCAAAAAGGAAAACAATAATTATACAAAATTAGTTACAAGTTTAAATTTCATATTTTTTTATCGCAATATCCGCATTTAAATGCAAATTTTTGATAAAAATAGGGGTTTTTACCTATTTACACGGATAATTTTTTATAATATTTTAATAAAAAACACTGCCGAATTAATCAATTTTAAAGGGGATTTGTTTCTTGGATAAGAAAAAAAATATTCTTATTATAGACGATGATCTACATATCAGGCGAATTCTGGAAATCAAGCTAAAAAACAATGGATATAATACCCTGATAGCAAAAAACGGAAATGAAGGACTTGAGATCATCAATGATCAAAAACCCGACGTCGTGATTTCTGATTTAAACATGCCTGGTATAGATGGCAAAACACTTTGTCGGTTAACCAACCCCATAAAGAAGGAAAGTACCTTTTTAACCATCATCATAACTGGACGGGTCAATCCGAATGAACAAAAGTGGATCGATGAGATGCAGGATATCATGTTTATGGAGAAACCCTTCAGCCCTTCAAAAATACTTAATTCCATTGACCATTATTTTGAAAAGGCACCCCCTAATTTTTAAAGAACTCTTTAATGAAATCAATAAGATATAACGTGGTATAAAGGTAGTATTCATCCCAATACCTCACCAGCATCGATACCTTCAGTTCCTCTCACGGACCCACAACACCAGCACCCATCCACACTTATCCCTTTATTCCCTCTCCTCATACGGATTTGCCAGTTGATTTTTGGTTTGAAAATTTTAATTGTGGGTGTTTTTTGTCTCCAATATGCTGTAATGGAAAAATTGAAAATTTGACTCCTGAACGATTATACCATCTATAGTCGATAGTAAATTGGTCTGAATTTATATTTGTTTTGCAATGGGATACGATTTAATATACTCTTTTTCTTTATTGAACTTGTTCAAAAATTAAAAGCAAATTCTGATATATTTAAATTATATGCTGATAGCGTTTTATGGTCAGGTATTGGATGAGGATATGCATAAGCTAAAAAATTCATGGTTAAAAATTATTTTCAGCATCACAGTTTTTTGGCTGTTTTCTATCCTGGCAACTGCAGATAATGAAGGATTAAACCCGCCAACAGAAATAACGCAACTAAATCTTGAACTTACTCATATTGAAAAAGACTGGTTAAAAAATCATAAATCAATACGGATAGGTGGACCAAGATCTTTTCCACCCTTTCATTATTATGAAAAAGAAGGAGACCTAAAAGGAATATCCGCTGACTATATTATCACGATTATGGATCAACTTGGAGTAAAGGTAATTGTTAAGCAGAACCTGCCCTGGCCTGAAGTATTGGAACAAGCCAAAACTGGTAAAATAGATTTGATTCCATGTATTGCAAAAACCCATGAAAGAGAGAATTTTCTATCCTTTTCTGCGCCTTACCTTTCATTCCCATTGGTTATTATTACCAGAAATGATTCTTCTTTTATTGGCGGCATTGAAGATCTGTATGACAAAAAACTAGCAATAATTAAAAAAGTTTCAACAAATGAATGGTTAAAACGGGATGGGGTTAAATTTCTCCCCCATTATGTAGATTCTCCGCTCATGGGACTTAAATCTGTGTCATTGGGAAAGGCTGATGCTCGAATTGAAAACCTGGCGACAGCCACCTATCTCATACAAAAACATGGTCTCACCAATCTTAAAGTTGCGGCTCCGACTCCTTATGGTAATTACGATCTTCATATGGCTGTTGGAAGAAACCTGCCTGAACTTTTGAGTATTATTAATAAAGCCCTATATACAATTCCTCCAGAGAAACATATGCAGTTTCGCAACAAATGGCTTTCTGTCAGGTTTGAATATGGGATAAATAAAACTGACGTTATAAAATGGGTATTAGGTATTGCTGGAATAGCCGTTCTATTTGTTTCATCTGTTTTAATATGGAACAGAAGGCTTAACAAAGAAGTGATAAAGCGTCAAAAAAGTGAAGTCTCTTTAAAAAAGAGTGAGGATAGGTTTCGTCAAATTTATAATAACATCGTAGATGTATATTTTGAATCAAGCCTTGATGGTATACTTTTAGAAATCAGTCCTTCAATTGAAAATATCACTCACTACCGACGAGAGGAACTGATTGGAAAATCACTATATGATATTTATATAAATCCAGAAGATAGGGACAAATTTATTGAAATCATTACTAATAAAGGAATTGTTAGAGATTATGAGATAACTCTTAACAGTAAAGCTGGCAATCAGCATACTTATTCTATGAATATTGAACTTATCAAAGATGATAAGAATAATCCTATAAAACTTGTGGGTATTTTTCGTGATATAACCGAACGTAAACATGCGGATGAAATATTGCGGGAAAGTGAAAAAAAATTTAGGGTGGCATTCCAAACAAGCCCTAATGCAATTACTATCACTAATGTTGAGGATGGGACCTATATTGACATCAACGATGGATTTACAAAAATGCTGGGATACTCCCAGGAAGATGTTATTGGCAAATCTTCAATTATGCTTGATATCTGGAATGATTCCAAAGATAGAGAGCGCTTAGTTTCAGGGCTTAAAAAATATGGGATCGTTGAAAGCCTGGAAGCAGATTTTAAAGGAAAAGAGGGACAGATCAGAACCGGTCTCATGTCTGCACACGTGTTGAATATTCAAAATCAAAATATAGTTCTTGCGGTTACTCAAGATCTCACACAAATAAAACAGGCCGAAAAAGAGAAAATAAAGGCTCAGCAAATTGCAGGTGAACAGAAAAAACTGGCTTTGGTTGGACAGGTAGCAGGAAAAATGGCTCATGATTTTAATAATATTTTGGGTATTATTATGGGGAATACAGAGCTTTCATTGATGGATTGCAAAGAAGAATCGACAAAAAAAACACTTGAATTAATATTTGAACAGACCATGCGAGGTAAAAATTTGACCAGAAATTTGGTTGCTTTTGCCAAAGATCAGGAACCCAAGCAGGAATTTTTTAGAATCAGTGAAAAAATCGATCTTGTTCTCAGCCTGTTAAAAAAGGATCTCGAGGGAATTGAACTGATAAAGGAAGATAAAGCAGGCGTACCGGATTTACTTGCTGATCAGGGGATGATCGAGCATGCATTTGTAAATCTAATACAAAATTCAATTCATGCCGTAAGTTTGGCTGAACATCCCAGAATAATTAGCCGGATTTATTCCCTGGATGACAATATCTATATTGAGATAGAAGATAACGGATGCGGAATCCCCAAAAAATACCTTGAAAATATTTTTGAACCCTCTTTCACATTAAAGGGAAGCAATGATACGACCGGTTCATATGGAAGAGAAATTCAAGGAACCGGTTATGGAATGCCCAACGTAAAAAAATATATTGAACAACACAAGGGTAGTATTTTAGTTGACTCAGAATTTGGTTCAGGCACAAAATTTACCATCAGTCTGCCGGTCATTAAAAAAGAATTAACACGCCAAGAAAAAGCAGAAATCCAAAAACTAAATTTATATTTTGATAAATATATTCTCCTTGTTGAGGATGAACCGGCAATATCAGGCGTACTATATAAAATACTATCACAGGAGCCCTGTGGTCATAAGGTTGATATTGCTCATGATGGGCAGGTTGCAGTGGATTTATTTAAAAGAAACGAATATGATTTGATAAGCTTGGATTATGCTCTCCCAGGGGGCATTAACGGAATGGATGTGTATGATCATATCAGAAAAACAAATAAAACCATTCCAATCCTATTTATTTCAGGCAATATTGAGTTTTTAGAATCTATAAAGAACTTGAAACAAAAAGATGGCAATATTGAGCATCTGTCAAAACCCTGCCAGAATAAAGATTATGTTAAGAGTATAAATGAATTGTTCGAAAGGAACTTGGCTTCAAAAGAATAATGGCTATATTCCTCAACCATTAATGCTTACAGAAATTGCAGAATAGCAGGAGCATTCTTCTATTTTTTAATTGAAACCTGGTTCTACATTTTGTGGTTGGAAAGAATAATATTCTGACACCCGGCATTAAATTATATGAGCCAAGAAAAGCACTGTAAGCCATTATTGCATATTCCTGTATATAAAGTACCAGAAACAACCAAGCACAATATTCAGCACCCATTATTTATTCATCTAAAAGTTCATACGAATAAGAATTCTTTCTATTGAGTCAAAACCCCTGGGTTTTGACCATGCATTATTTAAAAAATGTCAGCAGGGCATGAAGATTGGTAAGCGGATGCGGTGGACAGCCGGGTATAAACAGATCCACGGGTAAAATAGTATCCAGGCCTTGTGTTATTTCCGGACTTCCTACAAAAGGTCCCCCTGTTATGGTGCAGCTTCCCACTGCAATGACAACCTTTGGGTCAGGAATCGCTTCATAGGTCGTTAACAACGCTGTTTTCATATTTCTGGATACAGGACCTGTCACAACAATACCATCTGAATGGCGGGGGGATGCTACAAAATTTATACCAAAACGGGCCAAATCAAAAAACGGGGTTGCCAACACGTTTAAATCTGCTTCACAGGCATTGCACCCTGCGGCAGATACCTGTCTTAGCTGTAAAGACCGGCCAAATAATTTTTTAAAATGTTGTTTTGAGTGTTCGGCAAGAGCTGGAAGGTCTCCATCAGTCACCAGATGTTCTTTTTTGGAAGTGGAAATTTCAAAATCGCCAGTGAACTTGACAAATGCTCCATTTGAAATGCGTTCACAGGTGCCGCAGAAGACACATCGTCCCATATCTATTTTTTTTAAACCAATATCAATGGCATCTTGAGGGCAGGCATTTGCACACATTTCCACTATCTTGTGAGATACATCTTTTTGTATGACGGGTCTTCCACGATAACGTTCAAATACAGCAGGTTTTTCTTTAGGATAGCTGCATGTTCTATAACCCTGTTCAAATCTATTTTTAAGTGTATTGAGCATTTAAAACTCTCTTTATATTTTTCTTGTTGTTAAAGATCAAATCCACAATAAGAAAGGTTAAAACTTTTATTATTTAAGGGAAAATCCGATATTCCTGTATCCCGCAAAGACATGGCAAGACCGTTCCAGTTATGAAAAGAAGGATCTTTAACTTTGTATCGAAGTATTTTCCCGTTTTTATCCGTCAACAATGCATGGGATACTTCACCCCGCCATGCTTCATTTATCGTTACCACAAAAGAAGAAGCAGGCAGGTTATAGTTAACATCCTCCACAATATTTGTTTCAACAGGTGTATCAATTAAAGATTGAATAATTTTAATCGATTGCAATACTTCATCATATCTTACTCTTGCACGGGCATATACATCTCCTGATGGTTTTTTGTTTTCAGGGATATCTATCTGCCCATAATGTTCCGTGGGAAAACAGCGTCTAACATCATAGGAGATGCCGCTGGCTCTACCTGCCGGTCCCACAAGGCCTAAGTGCTCTGCATCCTTATGGCTTACATTACCGCAGTCTTCAAAACGTGCCCGCACTGTTGAAGCTGCAAAAAGAAGATCCAGAACATGTTCCACCTGGGGTTTTAGTTCTTTGAGCCTCTCATCAAGGGTTTTTCGAATATCATCGGAAAGTGAAAAACGAACCCCGCCTGGTCTCACCAATCCTTTTCCAAACCTGTTCCCGCAAATCAGAAGAGACAGATTTAAAAAATCTCCCCGAATACGTCCAAAATAATTGGCTGGTGGTAAAAATGCGACATCACCACTTAAAGCCCCAAGATCACCTATATGATTTGCAAGTCGTTCCAGTTCCAGAGCAATGCTTCGAATAATTTGAGCGCCTTTATCCGGTTTAACCTGTGTCAGAGCTTCAACAGCCTGTGCCATGCAAAGGCTGTGACCAATAGCCGTATCACCGGCAATACTTTCAGCAAGGATAGGCAATCTTTTTGCCTGGACATTATAGAGCAGGTTTTCCACTGCCCTGTGCTGGTAGCCCAGCTGTATTTCCAGATGGAGTACCCTTTCACCAATGCAGTTAAACCGGAAATGGCCGGGTTCTATTACACCTGCATGAACAGGCCCCACTGCAACCTCATGGATTTCATCGCCTTTGACCTGGTAATAGTCATAATTACCCGGGATATCTTCTTTATAATCATTACCAAAAACATCAGGCATTTTTTCTCTATAGTTTGGATGATACCTGACCATTTTCAACCAGGGGTGACCCTCAGGCTTTATACCAAATTGTTCTGCAAGCTCTCTTTCAAACATATGAAATGGCTCACAGGTTTGACTAAAGCTAGGATATGCGTCCGGTGCATCACAGCCTGCTATAAAAAGCTTGTCCGTTCTCAATACAGCCAAAAGTTTAATGGAGGAACCATCCTGATAACCGAAATACTGAACAACTTTTCCGCCTTTTTTTACAATGCTCATGGCATTTTTTTGGAATTCATCAAAACCAAGATGAGGAATCTGTTCTCTTGCCAGCTTTTCACCATTTGAAATTTCTATAAAAGCAGTTGTCATTTAAATCCTCCGCCAATGGCAGTCACTGCATCAATTATTGTTTGATATAATGTATCCGGCATATAGAAACATAATATTAGGGATGTTAAGAGTAATATATATTGAGGCCAGACCAGACTTGCCTTTTCTTTCAGACCTATAGTGTCTGTAGAATCTGAATCATTAAAGGAAATTTTCATGACCTGGTTGGCAAATCCTGCAAAAATGACACAAAGGCTTAAAATAAAAATACCTGCTGCCACATAGTGGCCGGTTTTGAATGCACCGACAATAATAAACATTTCCCCGATAAAAATACCAAAGGGTGGAAATCCTGAAATACCTGCAAAACCGGCGAAAAAAGCCACAAAGGTCTTGGGCATGCGGCTGACCATATTTCCTGTATTTTTAATAAATCTATTACCATACCCCAGTAAAATATTTCCCGATGACAAAAACAGGGAGGATTTGATCAAGCTATGGTGGATCATGCAGATCATCGCCCCATATGCAGCGATACCGCCGATACCTGTTCCAACTGCTATGATTCCCATGTTCTCGATACTGGAATAGGCAAGCATTCTTTTATATTCGTTTTGTTTTAGGATAAATGTTGCTGCTGCCAGGATAGATATCAAACCAAAAACGATGAGAATCGTACCTGAAAAATCATTTAACCCTGCTGCATGCATAATTTTATTGGTTTTAAATATACCCAGGTATGCACAATTTAAAAGCACACCGGATAATAGTGCTGAGGCTGGGCTGGGTGCTTCGCTATGGGCGTCGGGAAGCCAGGTATGCATGGGTGCAAGACCCATTTTTGTCCCATATCCAACCAATATAAAGACAAATCCAGCTTTTAACCACATGGGATCCAGTTGTTTTGCTACCATTGTAAGCGCTGAAAAAGACAGGGGCGCATCAACTTTACCAATATCCATGGCAAGCGTAATAAACACTGATCCAAGAAGTGCCATGGCAATACCAACGGAACATATGAGTATATATTTCCATGTTGCTTCAAGAGATGCAGCAGATCTATGGGTATAAATAAGGGGTGCGCTGGCAAGTGTTGTGGCTTCAATAGCGATCCACATTACCATGATATGATCTGATAAGGTTACCATTGTCATGGTTGATAAAAACAAGAGCATAAACCCTGTAAAAATATTTTCTTTTTGAATTTCACTTTCTTTAAGATAGGCCATCGTATAAATGGAAATCAGAAAGAACAAAAGTGAAATAACTAAAAGAGATAACAGGCCTTCCGGTGTCACTGCAAAATAATTATTAAAAATTGCTTCGGGTCTATTTTTCCAAAGAAGGAGTGAAAGAAAAAGATGAATCGCTCCAGTACCTACTAAAAGCTTGCGGCCCATCGCTTTTGGAATAAAAAAAGCAATAATACCTGTTATGAAAGGAGCCAGAAAGACGATTTCTACCATGAAATAATACCTATTCCTTTAAAGTTCTTAAGTTAGCTGTATCAACGTCATCAAAGGTTCGTTTGATATTTTGAAGTATAATGGCCATTATCATAACGCCGGCAAGTATATCCAGTAAAATTCCGAATTCAACAATATGTCGGGCACGAATTGAAATTGTTGTTCCAACAAGATAAATTCCATTTTCCATCATAATATAACCCAATACCATGGCGATGGCATTTCTTCTGGCAATCAAAAGAAACATTCCAGTTACCAGAAGCGCTATGGCAACGGGAAACAAAAGTTTATAGTCACTGATGGAAGGAATATTCAATTGTTTGCTGATATATGTTGCTGCAACGATTAATCCAAGACCGCATAGTATGGAGGCGTGAAAACCGATAATGGGTTCCACCTCTCTTTTTATGGCCACCTTTTTTATAGCCACATAAATACTCAAAGGAATTATAATTCCTCTGATTATTAAAGTTGCAAAAGTGAAGACCATTCCACCGGCATTCATATCGTGACCAATAAACAAAGGCACCATGGAAACTACAATTCCCTGGAAAGCGATCACCTTTATCAATCCGGGGAGCCGGCTTGCGCCAAAGGCAAATAAAACGGACAGCAGTACAAGTGATAAAATTGTATCAACCGGATGTAGTATCATTTGATAAACTCCAAAGTGATAATGGTTGCAAAAAAGGCCAATGCAAATGATGTCAGGACAAATTGTGGAACTTTATCCATTCTATAGCGGGCAATGACCGATTCAGTCACACCCACAGCCACATATACTATGATAAGCCCTGCGATAAAGACAAAAAAACCAATTGCTGAAAACCCTAAATCAAATGGGAAAATCAGCCTTGAAACTATAGTTGAATAGAAAAAAAGCTTACAAAATGATCCCAGTTCAATGAGTCCAAAATCAGGACCGCTGTGATCTAAAACCATGACCTCATGAATCATGGTCAGCTCCAGATGTGTGGCAGGGTCATCAACAGGAACCCTTGAATTTTCCGTCAGAAGAATAATAAAAAACGCAATCACTACAAATAATAATGGGGCACCCGTCAAATCCCACAACCCGATCGTGTTCCCACCTGTAAAATAAGCCGATAGTTGAAGCTCCCCTGTTAATCTATAAAAAAAGATCAAAATCATAAAGGTTGTAGCTTCACATATAATCGGGAAATAGGCTTCCCTTGCAGCTCCCATACCTTCAAATGGAGACGCTGTATCCATGGCAGCAGCAATTACGAAAAATCGGCCTAGACCCATGAGATATAAAATAAAGAGGATATCTCCTTTAAAAGAAAAAATCGGGTCTTGTCCGGCTATAGGCAAAAACATAAGTACGACTAAGGCAGTTCCCAATGAAATAATTGGGCCCAGCTTAAACATTACAGTGGTACTGGTACTATAAACCGATCCTTTTTTAAAAAGCTTGATCAGGGTATAGTAATTAATTAGAAGGGGTGGCCCCTTTTTTCCCCCGAAAAAAGCCTTTACTTTAAGTATAACCCCTGAAAAAAAAGGCGCCACCAAAACTGCAAGAAGCCAAAGGATAATGGATTCAATCATAAAGTCTTCCCATTTATGCAGGATCGAAAATCATTTAAATTGAACAAAAAATTGCGTTCAGGTAATTTCATTTGTGATCCTTATTTTATATAAAAAACAGCAACAAAATTATAGCCAGTAAAATATAACCAATATAAAGATGAATATCACCATGTTGTATCCATCTTAATTTATCAAATAAAAACAGTACTGGATTAACGATTACCCTTTTCATGTGAAGTTCTGCAATATCATTCACATGACTCGTATAGTATGTATCTAAAGGGAATCGTCCTGTGATTTTTGGATGATCTTCATCTAAAGGCGCAGCAGGTCGAAAAAAATCAAGAATAAAGGATGCATATGAAGACCCTGTATACTGCATTTTAACCGTTGGCTGAGTAAAACCACATCCCCATGTCCCTGATCTTGTAATGGTTTTATTCCTGTAAAAAAACCATCGGATTGCTGTCACCAACAATAAAGTGACAAGAAAAATAGTTGCTGCAAGCGTAATATTTCCGGCCATCTGCCCAAATGGTTCAGGGGGAACACGGCCAATTCCAAGCCCCAAAGCTGATACTGCTTTAACAGGCATCCAAAGAATAAGCTTTGGAAATATACCGATAAGTACACAGGCACAGGCAAGAATCGACATGGCGAAAAGCATGCTTGGTCCTTTTTCATCTATATTAACTGCAGCGTTAGTCCTTGGTTCTCCTTGAAAGGCAATACCGATTACCTTTGTAAAACAGGCCAATGCCAACCCGCCAATAACAGCAAGGCTGATAATTGCAAAACAACTCATGACAAAGGCGGATTTATCAAGAGCAACACCTTTAAACCCGCCGATATATATAAAAAATTCCCCCACAAATCCGTTAAAGGGCGGAAGTCCACAGATGGCCAGAGAGCCGATGATAACTGCAAATCCGGTAATTTTCATATTTTTCAATAAACCGCCTAGAGCATCTATGGAACGACTTCCTGTTTTATGAAGAACCATTCCGGCACCCATAAACAAAAGGGTCTTAAATATGGAATGATTGAGGATGTGCAGAAACCCTCCTGTAAATCCAAGAACGGCCATTAAAGGATTTTGGGAAGAAACACCAATCATACCAATGCCTAATCCGATTAAAATAATGCCTATATTTTCAACACTGGAATAGGCGAGCAGCCGTTTAAGATCCTGCTGGCCAAGGGCATATACAATCCCCAGGATTCCCGAAATAACGCCTGCGACAAGAACAATATTCCCAAAAAGAGGCGTGTGGAAATCCAAAAGGATATACATCTTTATAATACCGTAAATACCAGTTTTAATCATGACGCCGGACATAACCGCAGAGATATGACTTGGGGCGGCAGGGTGGGCATGGGGTAACCAGACATGAAAGGGAAAAACACCTGCTTTTGATCCAAAACCAATAAAGGAAAAAATAAAGATCATGATTTTTGCGGTTTCAGAAAGAGTACCCATAGCTTTAAAACCGAAACTGCCTGTATAGCCGTAAGCAATTGCAAATGCTGCAAATATGAACATGGCCCCTACATGGGAAAAAACAAAATAATAATAACCGGCTTTTCTACTTTCATGGGAGGTGTGCTTGTAAATAACCAGAAAAAAAGATGACAAAGACATGATTTCCCAGGAAAGCATGAATGTAATCATATTTGCGGCCGTTACGACCAATGCCATGGAGGCAATTAGAATACTGAAGAAAAAATAGTTAACCGCAGTTCTCAAAGCTTTTGTTGACTGCTCCATATAATGGAAACTGTAAATAGCGGAAAGAAGAGATACTGCAAAAATAGCCACAAGAAAGAAAGCAGAAAGTCCATCTATTTGAAATGTCAGTGAAAAAACGTTGAGGTATTTAAAGGAGGCAGCAGCAGTTCCAGACTGAATAAGTTTTGTCGCAGCATCGATCAAACCCAAAAGACAACCGGCGCTTAACAAAAAAACCGTAGTGATTCTAGCGAATTTTACCTGTTTTACTAAAAAAAGGGAACATAAGCCTCCTAATAGTATTAGCAGTAAAGATATAAAAAATTGACTCATAAATTCCCCATTCTATTTAATTCTTTTATCCGGCAATTTTAAGGATAGTGTAGGTTGTATATGGAATGAACCTTTAAAAATGAATTTTTAAGGCCATGCATCTTTCCATATTCAAGCCTTTTTATCGCATTTATATAAGTTTTTCTTGTCAAATCTCTATCCATAATTTCAGCAATACCTAATCCTATATTTTTTTAATAAAACAGTTTTTATTAAAGTAGAACTTTGTTTTTGTCAAGAGTTAGATTACGAAAATAGCAAATTAGCAATATGTTATTTAATAAATGGTTTTTAAAATTTGATTTTTCTCAATAATTTTTCAGCAGATATTGCTGATATGAATAGAAAAATTAATGGCGGGAAACTATGGGCCGGTCTTCAGAATCTATATCAATTCCTATGGTATCGCCGGTTTTAAACCCGAGACGCAAAAATTCCTTGATCACTTTATTATGGCGGGCAACATTCCAATAGGCTGACCAGAGTGGATTTCGTACAGTGTCAATACCATATGCGTCATGGCTGCACAGGTTGATTCTAAATTTGTGTTTTGCAATCAATGTGTCAGCTTCAGCAAGAAAAATATCAATTTTGTATAGGTTATTATGCAGAGCTTTTGACAAGGTTTTCTGAAGTTCAGGCCAATCTTCCAGGTAATGGCTGGTGATCTGATAGAGCTCACTTGAATCCTGTATTGAAAACCCCAGGATAGCAAACCGCTGGTGCCTCAGGGCAAAAGACTCAAGTTCTTTTTCATATGCCTTTATGCTGGTTATGATATCATTAATACCAGGCTTTGGATCTTTGTATTTCTGGACAAGATCTTCACATTGGCTGATGATATTGATATAAAAGGCCTTGTTGTCCATCACATAAACCGGTCTTTCCCTGTAATTTCTTCGTTTCCGCATGCGTCTTATGCCATCAAGTCTGATGGAACGCTCACTTTCTTTTTCTTCCAGAGTCTCAATATTTGAAATATCCTTGGCCTGCACAACAAAAATATCTCCATCAGTTGAGATAATATACTCAATCTCGCATCTGAATCCCAAAAACTTTTGTATGTCTTCTGAAAGCTTTAACAATCTTTGATCATGGGGCACCTTTGTGATAAAGGGTTCGCTGTGAACCTTTTGGGTGCGGTTCCTGCAATAACCGAATTCCCAATGGTTGACAAGCTTTTTTGCCATGACACTGGAGCCGTTTACAAACGGCATAACGATTATGCCCATTTCATTCATATCGATTTCAGGGGCGTGATTGAATTTCTGCTGCCTAAGGATGGATAATTGTTTGGATGTTTCAGCTATTTTAATCATTCGGTTTCGCGCATACTTTATCCCGCCAATATCTGCATATGTTTCAAGAGAATCAAAGGTGCCGCCCTTATATCCTGATTCCAGAGGATGTGCGCTTCTTGCTATAACTTTATAACTTTCACGGTGTTTTTCTAAAAACAAATTAAGCTGCTCAAAATCCTGAGTGTTGAATTTATCAGACGACACATAAATAAATTCCGGGACATTGAATTCTTTTTTTCTAAGTTTTTCAAGCAGTCTTGCTTTTTCTGGTATTTTGTTTTTCACGTATAGCCTTGACTTTTATAGCAACTTTCAATAATTTAGATGAAACTCGACCAATCAATTGGTTGTCCGCTAACTCTTTTTAGGTAGCATATGTCGAAACGAAATGCAATACTTACCGCGGCCATCCGGCTGTCTTCACCAAACGGGTTCAAGGAATCTCAATCCTACTCTAAATCCAATATATCTAAAAACCTCAACTTTGAGATGCCTTCAAAAGTTCTTTTGGTGGATGATGAAAAAGAATTTGTACAGACCCTGTCAGAGCGTTTGCAAATGCGGGATATGGGAACCGCCGTTGTCTATGGCGGAAAATCAGCTTTGGAGTTGATTGGTAATGATACACCTGAAATAATGATAATTGATCTGAGGATGCCAGTAATTGACGGTATAGAACTTCTAAAACAAGTAAAACAAACACAACCTGAAATCGAAATAATTGTTCTTACAGGTCATGGATCTGAACAGGACAAAAAAACCTGCATGGATCTGGGAGCCTTTGCATATATGCAAAAGCCTGTTGATATTAATTTATTAAGTGATTCTCTTAAAAAGGCATATATGAAGATCAAGGCAGTTGATTAAAAATATGCCTTGAGCGCATTCCAAGATGCAACAGCTAAAATTATGAAGCAATTAAAAAAATTCAAACCTGCATTCTGGGACCATCGGGACGTTGCCGGCAAACATCCGCAAACCAGTTTTAATTTTCGGCGCAAGTGGAAGCTGCTTGTTTTATTTACCTCTTTTATGGCCCTTTTGCCTCTTTTTGTCATGACCCTTGTGGATTTTAGCCTCACACGCCGGGTTATTGAGGATGAGGTGAAAAGCAGTATGTCAAAAATTCTAAACGCTGCAATAAGTTCTATTTCATTTTCCACAGACCTTAAAAAATCAGCACTTGACTACATAGTCCACTCTGATCCAGGAAAAGACAATGACATATTTGTTGTCAATGAAGATGGTACTTTACTAACCCCCTCTTTTTATTATGGGAAGTCAGGAACGCCCAATGCAGTTAATACCAAGTTGTTCAAAGAAATGGCCGGTATTGAAAAGGATGTTGCACTAAACAAAAAGCCCGTCATCACAGGATATGCCAGGATAAAGGATTCCTCTTTAATATTAGTTCTGACCAAATGCGAAGAAGAACTTACAGACCTGTGGCTCAAACCCAGGCTCAAGCTGGTTGGGTATCTGGCAATCAGCATTATGCTGATTTTATTATCCATCATGGGTACGTCAACTTATCTTGTGCGACGTATTCATTCTGCAGATCGCAAAAGGAGTGAAGCACTTCACCATGCAGAATATGCAAAAAAACTTGCATCCATAGGTCGACTGGCATCGGGAGTTGCCCATGAAATCAATAACCCTCTGGCGATTATCAATCAAAAAACAGGTTTGATTATAGACCTTCTGACAATGAAAAAAAAACTTTCTTCAGTAGAGCGGATTGTTCCCCTTGCAAATGATGTTCTTGATACAGTTAAACGGTGCGGTACCATCACCAGACGACTGTTGGATTTTGCCCGGCATATGGAGCCCAGCATAGAATCAGTTGATATAAGGGAAGTTGTAGGACAGGTACTTGCTTTTCTTGAAAAAGAAGCTGAACGACGACGTATCACTATATCGATTGATATCAAAGATACGATTCCAAATTTTGAATGTGATAAAGGAAGTCTACAGCAGATTTTTTTAAACCTGATTGAAAATGCATTTGCTGCAATGGAAGATGGTGGACTATTGACTGTCGCCATCAAATTTAAAACAAAAGAAGAGTTGACTATCACAGTATCAGATAATGGAATTGGTATTTCTAATGAAGATATTGATAAAATATTTGAACCTTTTTATTCATCTAAAAATGATCATTGGGGAACCGGGCTTGGATTGTCCATTACTTACGGACTGGTAAAGGAAATCAATGGTGATATTAGGGTAAAAAGCCGGGTGGGTAAAGGCACCCGATTTACAATCACACTGCCTTTAAAGAATGTTGAGGAAAATTAATGGCAAAAAATGACAATTTACTTGCAGAGACAGGTGTGAAGTTTTTCGGCCAGATGTCTGCCTCGGCAACCCATGAAATTAAAAACACCCTGTCCATTATAAATGAAAGTTCAGGGTTGCTGCATGATCTGTCAATGATGGCCCAAAAAGGTCATCCCCTTTCCCTTGAACGCATCAAAGACATTTCGCAAAGAGTGACCCGGCAAGTAAAAAAAACAGATCTGGTATTACAAAAATTGAACCGTTTTTCCCACAGTGTTGATCAGGCAAAAGAAATAGTCGATATTGAGAAAACTGTAACTTTTGTTCTTCATTTGGTATCCCGGCTTGTTGAGATGCAGGGGGCGATTGTTAAGATAAAGCCTGCTTTATCACCCATGCTGGTTTTCACAAACCTTTTTTATCTGGAAAATATGATCTGGAGAGCCATTGAACACGCCTGTTTTGTTCAAGAGGGAGAAAAAAAGGTAATGATTTCATTTGGAACCGATCCTAAAGCACCCTCGATCTGGTTTTTAATGGACACGGCTAAAGATGACATAATGGATGATCTATTTGGGTCAAAAAAAGACCATGCCCTATTGGCATATCTGGATATATCCATAAAAAAAAATAAAGAAAATAATAGTTTTGGCCTTTTATTGCCAAAACGCATTTAACCTTTTACGCCAATTAAATTTGGCTAAAGCACCACGTTTTAAGGAGAAAGATAATGTCGGAAAAAGTATTGCTTGTGGATGATGAAAAAGAATTTTTAGAAATCATGTCGGAACGTATGACTGCCCGTGGTATGGAGGTGACGACTGCCCAATCTGCTGACCAGGCCCTTGCTATTATCGCAAAAAAATCATTTGATGCCATTGTCATGGATTTTCAGATGCCTGGAATGGATGGTATGGAAGCATTGAAGACTATTAAAAGTAAAAGGCCGGAACTACAGATCATTCTGCTTACCGGTTATGCCACTGTTGAGAAAACTGTTGAAGCCATGAAGGTCGGAGCCACCGATTTCCTTGAAAAACCGGCAGACATAGAAGCTCTTTCAGATAAAATCAAAAAAGCCAAGACTGAAAAAATGCTCATCGTTGAAAAACAAACAGAGGAAAAAATCAAAGACATCCTCCAGCGGTATGGTGGATAAAAAATTTAATTTTTCCCGGATTTTCTTGACAACAAGCAATTTCCTATTTTATTTAGAACCATTTTAAAATTAAAGGGTCAATATAACCCTAGGTAAATTTATATTAACTATAGGAGATGGATACTAACATGAGTACTAATATGATGCCTTCAGCCAGCTCTGATGTTGACTGGAAACGGATAATTTTTTTATCAATCGGTCTTTTACTTTTTTTTGTTGTTAACTTTTCACCGCCATGGCCTGATGCCATTGACCCCTCGGGAAAACATTTTTTATTGAGCAAACAAGCCAAAGGCGCTTTGGCTGTATTCCTTTTGGGCGGCACCTGGTGGGTTTTTGAAGTTGTTCCCATTGGCGTTACCAGCCTCTTTATGGGAATTTTGCAAGCAGTCTTTCTAATCCGGCCTGCCAAAACCGCCTTTCAGCAGATGTTTGATCCTTCGGTGGTCTTCATCTTTGCATCACTGGTGATTGGAATCGTATTTACCAAAACAGGTTTGACTCGTCGTCTTGCGTACAAAATGCTAGTCATAGTTGGTGAAAAAACCAGTATGATATACCTTGGCTGTTTTGTAGTCACGGCTGCCTTGACCCATATCATGGCACATACAGCAGTTGCCGCAACCATGTTTCCACTTCTCATCACCATCTATGGTCTTTATACGGATGATACAGAGACACCAACAAGATTCGGTAAAGGACTGTTCATTGGAATGGCCTATGTTGCAGGGGCCGGAAGTATCGTTACCCTGCTGGGTGCAGCAAGAGGAGCCGTGGCATTGGGTTTTTATAAAGAACTTGTCGGCACTGACATCACTTTTTTTCAACTGGCCTTCTACATGTTCCCCATTGGATGGATCATGACCTTTGCTTTATGGGGATTTTTTATGTTTTTTTTCAAACCTGAGCAAAAAACGATTCCAGGTTTAAGGGAAAAAGCAAAAAAACTCAGTAAGGCCATGGGACCCATTACTAAAAATGAAATTATTGCCGCTTCAATCATTTTCGGATGTATATTCCTTATGTCTATCAGGCCTTATGTTGCCATATTAGAGCCCATTGACAAGTCAGCTATTATCCTGACGTCTACTGTGCTGTTTTTTGTCATCAGAATTCTGGACATTAAAGACCTTGAATCTATTCCATGGAATATTATCTTATTGTTTGGCGGGGCCATGAGTATTGGTTTCTGCCTTTGGGAAACAGGAGCTGCAGAATGGATTGCCATAAACTGGCTAAGCATGTTCAAAGATTCCAACTGGTTTGTCTTTGTCATGAGCATGTCATTTCTTGTGATGATGTTGACCAATTTTATTATGAATGTTGCTGCCATTGCCATTGTCCTGCCAGTGGCTTTGGTTATTGGACCTTATCTCGGTGTAGGACCGGATGTGATCACATTTTCAGCCCTTGTCGTCGCAGGCATGCCCTTTTTGCTTCTGGTTGGTGCAGCACCTAATGCGATTGCCTATGATTCCAAACAATTCACCACGGGTGAATTCTTTGGATATGGTATACCGGCCAGCATTATATTAATGATAATAACCGGTATTGCCGTTTACTTTATCTGGCCTCTCATGGGTATGAAGATCATGCTATAAACATCAATAAGGAATACAAAAAAATGGATACAAAAAAAGTTAAGGAAGTTATGATTCCTTTATCTGATTATACCACGGTAAATGAAAACGACACCCTTGAAAAAGCGGTTAAAATGCTTTGTCTTTCGCAAAAAGGACTTGCTATTGATGCCTATAAACACCGGGCGATTCTTGTTTATAATGAAACCGGAGAAATTACCGGCAAAGTCAGCATATTTGATATTTTAAGAGCGCTTGAACCCAAGTACAGCCAGTTTGGACACTCAGATCATCTTAACAAAATAGGATTATCACGATTTGGACTCAGCAATGATTTTCTGCATTCTTTAGTTGAAAATTACAGTCTTTGGGATGAAAGTTGCGAATCACTTGTAAAAAAGGCAAAAAAAAGAATTATAAAGGAAATCATGTATTCTCCCCAGGAAGGAGAATACGTCAGCGAAGATATCTCGGTGCCGGAGGCCATACACCAGTTTATCCTGGGTAACCACCAGTCAATGCTTGTGGTCAAAAAAGACAAGGTTGTTGGGATATTGAGACTTACAGATATTTTTAAAATAATTTGTGACCTGATGGTAAAAGAATAATCTATTTTAGCAGGATATGAAGACCGGTTATCTTCATGTCCTGCTGAACCAGCAAAGTTCAATGGTTTGGCAATATACAGAATAATAAAACAATCTATATCAGATAATCCACAATTTTAATCACGTCCGATCTTTTAAAAAGAGTAATGCCTGTTTTTTTAGCAGATTGAATATCTGTTGGATCACTTTGACCATCATGTACAAAAGCTTTTACATTTTTAACTTCATAAAAAAGAGGCCTGCGTCCTGATTCATTCCTCCAAACTTCTATTTTGTCATATTGCCCGCTGATCCATCCTTCAATTAGAACAATATCAACGCCTTTATAATATTTTTCAAGAAGTGTCTGAGGCGACAGCTCTTTTTTTTTAGGCAAATAAATTGCAGCCATATTTTTTGTTATCATGGAAACTGGAGTTGCACCTGCTGTCCTGTGTAAGTAAGAATCTTTACCCGGTTTATCAAGCTCATGATCATGGGCACTATGTTTAATTGTTCCAATCTTTATATTTTTTTTTATTAATTCTTTTATGATGTCTACAATAAGGGTTGTCTTACCACAGCCGGGTTGTCCTATAATTTGGATTGGTTTCATTTTCTCTCCTTTTACAATTCAAGATTGTCCGGCAATGCTTCAGCCATCTGGCTTCGACAGCAATTTCCCGTACACAAAAATAATAATTTTAATTTTTCTGTCATTACTAATCTCCTGTGAAACCATTAAGTCATAACATTAGACTAAAATATATTTTAAGGAAATAAACAATATACAAAAGGTTAAAATCCCTTTGATATATACGGCTCTAACAAATTTTTGTACCCTGGCCCCAAGATACATGCCCATAAATCCACCGGAGCCTAACAGGGCACCCAGCATCCAGTCAGGCGACACATGAACCTGAGGATAAATGCCTGCCAAAATTTGATAGAAAATCACACCGGAAACCGAGGTGACAAATGTTCCCAAAAGGGCTGCCCCTGCAATAACATATACAGGCAGGCCAATGATAGTGACAAGTATGGGTGCAATGATTGATCCACCCCCGATTCCATATATCCCGCCAATGATCCCAACTAAAAAACAAATAAGGTAAATGGGTAAAGTTAAGTAAGCGTATTCTTTTCCCCCAAACGTAAAAATAACCCTCTTTATCGAAGACTCTATAACTGTAAGGCGATGAAAGCCATTTGCCTTGATCTGCCCGCCTTTTTCCTTTTTCTTATTTTTAGTTAGAATATCTTTTAAAAGCTTCCAGCCGATATAAAGCAGAACAAACCCTGCAAACATCTTGAAATTCTTTGGATCAGGTAAATACTTAATTCGTATCCATGCACCAATAAAAACTCCAGGCAGAGTTCCGATAGTGATAGCCCAAGCCAGAGGCCACAACATCCTTTTTTCTCTGATATAACGATACACCCCGCTTGGAATGGCAACGATATTGAAAACATGATTGGTAGCGGAAACAGAAGGAGACGTATATCCCAGAAAACTCATTTGGAACGGCAACAATAAAAAAGCGCCGGAAATACCACCCATTGAAGTGAAAAATGAAACAACAAGAGCCGTTAAGAAAATAATATAGGGGTTGGCATGGATTTCAGCAATAGGAAAATACATTCATGCTCCTGTTTTATGAATAACCCGCAGATATGATTTTCTAATACAATCTACAGGCTATTTTAACTTTGTCTTAAATATCGGCACCACTCTGGTTAGGAGTTGACCCGCCTGTCCGGCAAGGCGTGAAAACTAATACATATTAAACATATGCCTTAGTTTTCACAACTTAGCCGGGCTGGATGACTTGGCTTTCAAACCAAAAAAAAATTAAGATTTGGAACTGAAAATATTTTAAAAATACATCCGAATGGATCAGGATACGCCCTGGTCCAGCATTGCATCTGCTACACGCCTGAATCCGGCGACATTTGCCCCAAACACATAATTTCCTTTTTTGTTAAATTCACAGGATGTTTCATAACACTGATCATGTATATGTTTCATCACTTGGTGGAGACGCTGATCAACCTCTTCTTCCGGCCAGTTCATAAAATTGGCATTTTGTGCCATTTCAAAACAGGAGCAGGCAACCCCTCCAGCATTACACGCCTTTGCAGGACCATAAAAAATATCTGCATTTTCCAGAAATTCCATACCATCAAGAGTCACAGGCAGGTTTGCCCCTTCCACAAGGAGTTTAACCTTATTTTTTACCAAAGCTTTTGCATCATCAAGGTCAAGTTCGTTTTGTGTAGCACAGGGAAAAGCAATATCACAAGGAATTATCCAAGGTCGTTTGCCCGGATAAAACTTGACTTTAAAATGATCCGCATAATCTTTGACAACATCATTTCCGCTCAACCTGAGTTTCAGCATATAATCAACTTTTTCACCTGTAACACCATCCGGGTCATGAATAAATCCATCCGGACCCGAAAGAGTTATGACCTTGCCGCCAAGCTCATTGACCTTTTTTACAACACCCCAGGAAACATTTCCAAAACCGGAAACAGCCACAATTTTGCCATCTATATTGTCATCAATATTTTTTAGCATTTCCTCTGCAAAATAAACCACACCATATCCTGTTGCTTCCGGTCTTAAATAACTTCCCCCCCATGAAATGCCTTTTCCTGTTAAAACACCTTTAAAAGACTTGGTCATTCTACGGTACATGCCAAAAAGATACCCTATTTCTCTTGTCCCTACCCCGATATCACCTGCTGGTACATCAGTGGATGCACCTATATGTCTGGAAAGTTCCAACATGAAACTTTGACAAAAACTCATTATCTCATTATCTGACTTGCCCCGGGGGTTAAAATCAGACCCACCTTTTCCACCGCCTAAAAGCAGGCCCGTCAATGCGTTTTTAAAAATCTGCTCAAACCCGAGACACTTTATAATGCTTAAAGTTACAGAAGCGTGAAATCTAAGTCCTCCTTTATAAGGACCCAGCACATTATTAAACTCGACACGATGACCTGTATTGACCTGTACTTGACCCTGATCATCTCTCCATGGAACCCTGAAACTGATTGACCGGTCAGGTTCAATCAATTGCTCAAGTATCCGATTGTTTTGATACTCCCTATTTGAATCCAGAACCGGTGCAATGGACTTGAAAACTTCTGATACTGATTGAATATATTCCTTTTCCCAAGGATATTTTCCCTTGAGCATATCCAAAACATTATTCGTATAAGCACTCATAAATTTTTCCCTATTAAGTTGTTTTTATTATTCACTATTTGTACGAATCCCTTTTATCATTGGGTCCATTGTATAATCAACCTTTTTAATAACTTTAACGATATTGTTTTTTGATTTATAGCCGGCACAAGTTAACCCTAACGTTGCATAAAAATTTTAAGATCCATTTTCCCCAATCCACCATCAAAAAAAATAAAAAACCTCGTTGCGCTTGATGGCTCAAGCAGATAGTATATTTGTGCAACCAAAAATCTATCATCAACGAGGTGAAACATATTATGTCACAAGGTGTATTACCATTCAAGTATGAAGAAGAAAAAACTCAAAGCGGCATGACAGCACTGGCAGGGTTGCCGGTTTATCTTGACCTGGCCAAGGTCATCGGGTTATCCAAGTCCATCCAAAAGCATTTAAAGGTAAGAGAAAATTCTCAGGGTTGGACTGATTCCCAGATGGTAATGTCCTTAATACTGCTCAATCTTACCGGTGGTGATTGCGTTGACGATCTGAAATTACTGGAAGCGGATGAGGGATTTTGTAAAATACTGCGTAAATCTGAAATGCACGGCCTGAAACGTAAGGTGCGCAGAGCTAAGGAAAGAAGGTGGCGCAAAGAGAAAAAGCGGACCGTCCCCTCACCATCAGCTGCATTCAGATATTTATCCGGATTTCACGATCCAGAACAGGAAAATATCCGCAGACAAACGAATGTTAAAGCATTTATCCCCACTCCAAATAAGCATTTGCAAGGGTTGAAACTGACAAATAAAGATCTGTCAGGTTGCTTGAATATGGCAAGTCCACACAAAACGGCCACATTGGATATGGATGCGACCTTGGCTGAGACCAGTAAAAAGAATGCTCTTTATTGCTATAAAGGATTCAAATCTTATCAGCCGCTGAACACCTGGTGGCATGAGCAGGGCATTATTTTACATACCGAATTCCGTGATGGTAACGTGCCTGCCGGCTTTGAACAATTGAGAGTTTTCAAAGAAGCCTTGGACTGCCTTCCGGAAAATGTGGAAAAAGTAAAGCTACGATCAGACACAGCGGGATACCAGCACGATCTTTTAAAATACTGTGAAACAAGTAAAAATAAACGTTTCGGCAGGATTGAATTTGCAATCGGGTGTAATGTGACCCAGGCGTTCAA
>Ga0233437_1002856_pt1 | contig 24622 bp, 20 predicted proteins | sample SI_122_August201_FD_182714 | JGI IMG/M metagenome (GOLD analysis project Ga0233437, IMG submission 182714) | Seawater microbial communities from Saanich Inlet, British Columbia, Canada - SI_122_August2016_200_MG | ecosystem: Environmental > Aquatic > Marine > Inlet | place: Canada: British...
AGGGGCTACAATCACAATGAACATGAATGTTAGTAATGCAACAAGGGCTGACTTTTTGAGTAGAAACATATTTCTTCTCCATGTTTTATTTAAATAATTGGCTAAAACACCCAGATTATCATTTATGATATCGCAAAATAGAAGCGGAAATCAAGGAAAAAACCGGCTTCTTTTTGTAGGATATATATTACCAGAGTAATCAAGGACCAAGGTATACATCTGCTTCTACTGATTTTAGCCTTCATTCTTTGTTCAGGGAAATGTTTAGAGAGACAATTATTGTGTTTTAGCTGATAATATTATATCCTAAACAAAAATTTATCTGGTACCACTATTAACCGAAATCTTATTTTGCTATAACAAGGATAAAAAATTTTAATTGTTATACTATTACAAGGACCAAAATGAACATATTTAAACGGTTTATTTTAATAACTTGTCTTAGTTTTCCCAGTATTGGAATCGCTAATAAACCGATACGGATAGCGACGGGCGAATGGAGTTCATAAATTTCTATAAATTTGGAACATAATGGTTTGGCGGCTCAGATAATTACAAAAGCATTCGCTGTTTCGGGATTTGAAGTACTTTTTGATTTTTTCCCATGGAAAAGAGCGGTGGCCTATGTAGAGAATGGAAAATATGATGCTTCGCCCTTGTGGCTAAAATCGGAAATTTGAATATATAAATATATTTTTATTAAGATTACGGAACTGAATATAATATTTAGATGAAATTCTTACTTGCAATCGTTATCATAGCAGTTATTGCTTTAATCGGAACCAGGATAACTTTTTTGAATCGCCGATTACCCATGGGATTTAGAAATATTCTATTAACCGGTGTTGAATACATATTTATTGGTGCCATTTTAGGATCAATGGGTATTAACCTGATTGATGCAGAATCTTTAAATGCCTTTGAACCCTTTCTATTATTTGGACTCAGTTGGGTTGGTTTTTTATTTGGTCTTCAGTTTGAAATAAGATTATTACGCAAACTCCCTCGATTTTATTTTTCCATCACCGCGATTCAAGCGACCATTACTTTTATAATCATCACTTCTTCAACGTTTTTCATACTTAACTATCTGATTGGTATTTCTTCACCTTCAAATATCATTGCTTCTGTTGCACTAGGGTGTATCGGTTCATGTAGCGCACAATCCGCTATAGCTATTGTTAGTCAGAATTATCGTTTTCAACATAAAGAGTTGATTGATTTAATGCGATATATCTCCAGTGTGGATGGAATTTTTGCTTTGATTTTTTTCAGTATTGCTTTGTGTATTCTTCCTAATCAGGATCAAATTGAGATTAATGCTTCTTTGTCACTCTATTGGATTATAAAAACTGCATTTTTAGGGATAATTCCAGCTTTAATTTTAATTATTTTAAGTAAAACACGATTTACCCAGGCTGAGTTCCTGGTTTTTGTCATTGGAAGTGTCATGTTTAGTGGTGGATTAGCTTTTCAGTTACATCATCCACCTTTGATATCCGGACTCATTTGTGGGGTGTTGACGGCTAATTTATGTCGTCACCGAGTTCGAGCTTTAACGACAGCAATTACCGCTGAGAAATCAATATATATTATACTATTGATTATTGTTGGTGCCGGATGGAATTTTGAAATTACTACTGTTTTGTTGCTGGCAATAGGCTATTGGCTTTTTCGTGTGATTGGCAAATTAATTGGGAACTATGCGGCCACGCGCATTTTTAAACCAAAATATTCAGTACCTCCGATGATTGGGTTTGGGTTGCTCTCTGAAGGAGGACTGGCTATTGCCATTATTCTTAGTTTACAGCTATTGCATGCTGCTGTTGCCGATTATCTAATCACCGTTATTATTTTGTCAGTTATTGTTAACGAGCTAATTAGTCCCCGTTTAATATTAGCTCAATTCAAAAATGCCAAACTTATCCCAGCTAAAAAAAAATGGGGAGATATTGACCAACCTGAATCAAAAACCTGAAATGTCGCATCGTTTAATTAGTCTGTTTTTGGCATTGTCAAGTATGTCACTGATTGTTCATACTGGTTTATTTAATGAGGTGAAATTAGTGTCATCGACACTGGTTTTAGGCTTTCTTTTAATTGCTGCTTATTGTGTCGGCTATGTCCTAAGTCAATGGGGATTACCAAGAATTACCGGGAATTTATTAGCAGGATTGTTGTTGGGACCTTACTTTTTTCAATATTTTAGTGCTGAGGCCGTTTCTGATTTAAGTTTTTTAAATAGTTTAGCCTTGGCTTTTATAGCATTTTGTGCTGGTGGTGAGTTTAAAATTGAGGGTGTTCGACAGCATTTAAAATCAATTCTTTTTCTGATTTCAGGAGTAACGACCGTTGTATTTTTTGGTGTTAGCTTAACGGTACTGGCTATCTCTGAAATGATTCCCTTTATGGCAAAATATAATTTTTTAACACGTATGGCCATATCTGCTCTTTTTGGAGTTATTGCAGTTGCCCGGTCTCCTTCTTCAGCCATTGCCATTATTAGCGAAACAAAAGCAAAAGGTGATTATACTAATATTGTACTTAGCGTTACCATTGTCATGGATGTAGTTATCATTATTCTATTTGGGATTGTTATTTCCTTTTGTCAAGTTTTAATCTCAAACAGTGGCAGTATTGACCCGACTTTTTTTTTAGATTTATTGGCTGAAATTGCGATTGCGCTGTTTCTGGGGTTTTTATTAGGTAAGTCTATCGTTTTTCTAATTCAAAATGTTAAAATGGAATTCCCGGTAGTCATCATAGCTGTTGGTTTTATCGTGATCAAGTTTAGTCATCTTTTAGGAGACTATCTTCACGAAGTACATGATATTGGACTTCATTTGGAGCCGTTGTTAATGTGCATGTCTGCGGGATTTACCATTCAAAATTTTTCCAAATATGGGAAAATATTTTTATCCAAGATGGATGGTGTTTCCTTACCAATTTATGTAGCTTTTTTCGCTATCACCGGTGCCTCAATTAATGTTGATATTCTTAAGTCGGGATGGATGCTAGGCCTGGTAATCGTTGCTTCCCGAACGCTTATGATTTTTATTGGGTCCAATTTAAGTGGCAGGTTAGCAGGGGATTCTCCAAAGATATATAAAAACACCTGGATGGGTTTTATTACACAAGCAGGTGTTAGTTTGGGTTTGCTGACAGAAATTGTCAGAAGGTTTCCTGAGATAGGAGTCCCCATTCAAAGTATCCTGATTGCGGCTATCACTTTGAATCAAATTGCCGGGCCGATTGCCTTTAAATTTGCCTTAAAAAAGCTTGGTGAAACCAATAATAGGTAAAAAAGTTTTTATAAGTCACACTAAAATCGAAGATTGAATTCTTTCTTAGTAAATGATTATTGCTAAGTTTAGGGTCTAATACCCCACCGTTTTCAGTGAGGTTGTTCAAGCGGATCGAAAAACGGAAATAGGAGGAAATGACTACAACTACAATGAGGCATAGTATTAATATGATATTTGTCATATCAACCTTTTTAAGATAACCAGGTTCACAGAAGATATTTGATGGTCAACTTATTGTCTTTTACTCCGTTTTTCATCTAAATTTAATACGCTTATTGTCGGAATATAATCTGCCTTTTTATTTTGGATGAAACAGGTAAAGCATTCAAAGATATTTACTGGATTTGAATCATTGTTGAATGGTACATTGATGGTGGTAGAAAGAAATGAGAGGTCTTTTCATGATAATAAACAATAATTAAAATCAAATTAGCCCTAAGCTAGAAGGAATAAGTGTATTAAAACAAATTTTTATTTAATAGGAGGCATTTTGTTTTTGCCAATTCCACTTGATTTCGTCTTCATAATCTTCTTCTTTATGAACCATCCATTTAAAAGTAGTGTGATTAAATGAATAGATTTTTTTGCTATTTATATCTCCAATATCAAAAACCAGTGGGTTAATTTTTTTAATGAGGACGTCGACGGTTTTATTGTTCAAAAGGTGTTTAATCGCTTGCATACTTTCATCTATTCTATCTGCTTCGAACTTTGTGATAGTAATCATCTGGTTGGCGCTCGAAGGTAAATAAAAATTCATTTTACTTGCCATAATATGCCTTCTTTTACTGTCCCGTTTAAATAAGTTGTAACCAGGCTAAAAATAGCTGCACCTAAATAGTATTCAGTTTTAATTTGTATTTTTCTTTTATACGATTTTTATATTAGAAGATAAATGAACTTTGTTCAACAATTAAAAAATATAATAATAACCAGAAACAGTACCAGTGGTTAAAAACAGTAGGAAAGAATTGATTGTATCGAGAAGTTTTTTAAGCTGTTTTGAGTAGAGCTGACAATCGGAAAAATGTTATGATGGGAGATTAATAATCCCATCATTTTTCTGTTAATTGAGAATCTAATTATTAACCATTTAAAAATTAGGCTACTTTTGAGGACAAATGTTTTTCCATTTCTTTTTTTACATAATTCATATGTTCTTTTTCTTCATCTGCCATTGCCAGAAATAGTTGCGCAACCTGCTCATTTTCACTATTACGGGACAATCTGCTGTAAAGATCCAATGCCTGAGCTTCAATAGCCATACTGAAACCAAATACGTCTAAGACACTATCTATTTTAGAAATAACTGTTATTGGGGAAATTTCATTGATGTCTCCCCCTTCCAAATGCTCTTTGCTGAGTTGTTTAATTTTTTCCTGATCAATTTTGCCATCCATTTCCTTAGCATATTGTTGGGCGAGTCTATCTTTATGCATATCTTCAAAAGCTGCTAATTCATTATATACTTTCTTTAGCTCTGGACGTTCTTCTTGTTTTTCGAGTGCATAATAAAAATTTTGAAGCCCCTCTTCCATTGCATAGGCAAGTGTCCAGGCATCCTTAAATTCAACATCCTGTGGAATGATATCCAGATTAAAATCATATTCTCCATAGGCTTTGACACCCATCCATTCCATGATATGACTGGAAATATCGTAAACCTCATTAAATCCCTGCCCATTGAGAAATTGTGCGGCAGCACGGCTTCGTCCACCTGATCGACAATAAACGATGGTTGGTTTATTGGGATCAAGTGTATGTTGGTTAACAGTGAGTTCCGGTAAAGGAACTAGCATTGCTCCAGGTAGGTGATCATCTTCATACTCTTCATGTAAACGAACATCGACTAACTGGTATTCATCGGATTTATGCTTGTTCATAAATTCTTTGGCTTCGGCTTCCGTCATTATTTGTGCCGGTTTTAAAATATTATTTAATCTCACGTTATCGTCTCCACTATGTATTCAAATGATCATTATTAACAAGGTTTTCAGGTAATTAAGCTCCACATTTCATATTTGCAGGTACTGCAATATCAATTCTTTTAGGTTTGGCAAGGTTTAAATTGTCCATGATATCAATGAATATTTCTTTAGTTTTCCCTTTCCCCAACCTGGCATTGAAATTGATTTCTTCTTCAATAGTTGACATCTCATTCCCTTTATAATCATGTGCCGGATAGACTTTTGTATCCAGTGGCAGTTTAAATAATTTTTCGGTCACACTGTGATAAAGTACGTCTGCTGAACCTTGTTGAAAATCGGTTCGCCCACAACCTCTAATTAGTAAAGCGTCACCGGTAAATATCATATCATCTATATGATAAGTTGTGCATCCGTCAGTATGACCAGGTGTTGAAATGATTTTTACTTGAAAATGTCCAACTTCCAGGGTGACACCATCTTCTGCGTTAATATCAGCACAAGGTACATTAGCAGCAACACCGTAAACGACTTCCGCGCCGGTTGCTTTTCTAAGCCCATCAGCACCAGTAACATGGTCAGCATGAACATGGGTTTCCAGCACGTATTTCAACTTAATCCCTAACTCCTCGATCAATTTTAAATCCCGATCTACTTTTTCTTTTACAGAATCAACTAATACACCTTCCTTTGAAATCGGATCGGCTAGTAAATATGAATATGTCCAGGTATCATAATCAAATAATTGTCTGAAAATTAAATTGTTATTTGCACACATGTTTTTCTCCTTTTGAGTGTTTGCACCGAGAGCTTTAGTAGAAGTTGCATTTACGTTTGCATTAATACCAAGCACACAGTGATATTAGTGTAAATCTTTTTAAATTTCAATTTGTTTTTATAAATTTGTGACTGCTTAAATACAAAATAAGTATAAGGACTGATAAACCTCATATTTTTTGTCAGTTTTGTAAGGCATCAACATATTTTTGTTTATTTTGAACACCAACTAAAGTATCTGAGACAGTTCCGTTTTTAAACACTAAAACCGTGGGTATGCTTCTGATTCCAAAATAATCCGCTAAATCAGGATTTTCATCAACATTTACTTTATAAACATTTGCTTCTTTATCAATGCTTTGTGATATTTCATCTACGATGGGACCTAAGATTCGACAAGGTCCGCACCAGGGTGCCCAAAAATCTACTAATGTGGGAACCTTAGACTGTTTAACTTTTTCGTTGAAGTCTAAACTATTGATTTGAGTCGTCATGGTATTCTCCTAAAAATTAAATTTCAAAAATAAATTCGCTAATTAGATTTAGTCTTTTACAATAACAATGCCAAGAATTTATAGTATATAATAACAGATACTTAAGCGTTTTTAGTATTAGATTGAAAAAATATATGTTGCATAAGTACGTTGCAATGCAACGCTGGCTTAAAACTTCGCAACAACAATGCAACATAAACCAATGGATAAAAATGAAATGTCTGGATGCTAAACTTAAACCTAATCTGAAGTACAATTGGACTTTACTGGAAACAATGTCCGAAGCGGTGTTATTTGCCGATAACAATCAGGAATAAAAAAAGTGTTGATTAGCTGAGGTAAAAACCAATTTTTTGCAGGATAGCTAATAATTAACAAAACTTTTTCTTTATGATATTAAGTATTTTATTAAATATTATGGTATTTTAAAAATGTATTTAGTGAAAAACACAACATTTATTATGAATTATGGAAATATTTGCAATTATTATTATTTAAATCTTGTCTAATAAATTTAATTTTTATAATATTTTCTTAGCTAAATTTTAATATTTTCAAAAAAAAACACACGGAATTGAAATGAAATTAGATGAAGTTGATAAAAAAATACTTAATATATTGCAATCCAACGGAAGAATTACGAATGCCAAATTAGCAGCTGAAGTTGGTGTTTCACCACCAACCATGTTGGAACGCGTCAAACGTTTGGAAAGAACGGGTATCATCAAGCGATATGTTGCGCTGGTTGACCTTGATAAAGTTGGTAAAGGGGCATTAGCCATAGTGGCAGTTTCATTAGCATTACATCAACTTTCATCACTAGATCGCTGTAAAAAGGAAATCAGTCAATTAGACGAAGTATTGGAGTGTTATCATGTGTCTGGTGAAGAGGATTTTGCTTTAAAAGTTGCAGTGAAAAATGTAAAAGAGTACGAAAATTTTGTGGTCAATAAACTCGCCAGAATACAAGGTGTAACTAAAATAAAAACCACATTTGTACTCTCCACTGTCAAATTTAATACAAAAGTAGTCGTTGAAAAACAACTTCCCACCTAATCATTTTATCGTTTACAGTTTTTAGACTTTGAAATTAAAATAGCCAATCTATTACTGACTTTGACTGTTTTAGAATGATACCGGGCAGGTTTAATAAAAATCTCCGTTCACCCCACAAATACCAATTCATTGTTATTTACGTAAATACAGAAAAATATATTTTCATTCTAACATTAGTTAATATTTATCAATTTTAAGTTCGTATTTATAAGGAATATATCAATATATTGTTAATACTAATTAATAAGTTAAAAATGGACATTTACAATATTTTATTTTGACTTATGCCCGTCAGCTGTATAATGTTAAAGCAATTTCTCAGTTTCAAACCAAGTTTGAAAATTTTGAACCTTTAGTAACTGGAGTAATAATGAAGAAACATTTATTATGGCCTATTTTGTTAGTATTTATGCTGGGAACTACTTTCGCTGCGCCGAAATACGGCGGCACGTTAGTATTCGGTGTTGGTGGTGATGCAGTTCATATGGATCCGGGAGCAGCATCTGATGGAAACAGTATAAACGTGACGAGTAATGTTTATGATAATTTATTAAACTTTAAGTATGGAACCGCAATTCTGGAACCAGGTCTGGCTGAAAGCTATAATATTAGTAGTGATGGTTTAACTTACACCTTTAAACTAAGAAAAGGTGTTAAATTCCACAAAACCAGGTTTTATAAGAAAGCTAATCCATTTACAGCTGATGATGTTGTTTTTACATTAAAAAGACAGATGGACTCTCAGCATCCATTTTTCAATGTATCCAGTTCAGGAAAATGGGTATATTGGGGTGCCATGGATATGAATAACATGGTCGAAAGCGTTAAAAAGATTGATACCTATACTGTTCAGATCAAACTGCAACAAGTGAATGTTACTTTTTTAAGTAACTTAGCTATGCATTTTGTTAGTATATTATCAAAAACATACGCTGAAGACATGATGAAGAAAGGAAATGCCAATAAAATTGATACATATCCAGTTGGAACAGGACCTTTTAAATTTATGGCACACAAGAGAGATGATCGTGTTGTTCTGGAAGCCAATGAAGCTTATTGGGGTGGTAAACCATATTTAAAGCGATTAATCCTGCGAGTTATTCCTAATGGTTCCGTTAGAGCAGCTGAACTTCAAACTGGGGCTATTCAGGTTTTGGATTTCCCCTCACCATCAGATATTCCTATTCTCCAGGAAGATCCCAAATTCAAGCTTCCTAATCAGGAAGGTTTAAACGTTGGTTACCTGGCTTTGAATATGGATAAGGCTCCTTTTGATAACGTTTTGGTAAGAAAAGCAATGGCTTATGGTATTAACCGACAGGAAATTATCGATGCGGTTTATGAAGGATTTGGTAAAGTAGCTAAAAACCCCATCCCTCCAACCATGCCTGCTTATAATGATGACATTATGGATTTTGAATATAATCCCGCCAAAGCTAGAGAATTGCTGGCTGAAGCAGGTTATCCAAATGGTTTATCTTCTGAAATCTGGGCAATGCCGGTTGCCAGACCTTATATGCCAAATGCGAGAAAAGTTGCTGAAAAAATTCAGGCTGACCTTGATAAAGTTGGTATTAAGTTGAAAATTGTTTCTTACGAATGGGGAACATATTTATCAAAAACAAGAGATGGCGAACATCCTATGTGTTTGTTAGGGTGGACGGGCGATAACGGTGATCCTGACAATTTTCTGTTTAATCTGTTAGGATCGGCTGCTGCTATTAACAAAGCCGGAAACAGAGCTTTTTATAAAAGTGCACCATTCGATGCACAATTGAAACTTGGGCAAACTGTCGCTGATCCTCAAAAACGGATTGGTTATTACAGAAAAGCACAGGAAATTTTTCATAATGATGTACCTTGGGTACCTATTGCCCATTCCATTATTTTTCAACCAATGTATAAATATGTAATGGGTTATAAATTGAATCCATTAGGACTTCGACAGTTTAAAGAAGTTTGGTTGGATAAATAAAATTCCTATTCCGCCACTCGAAAGTGGCTGAAAAAGAAATTTGAATTATTAAAAGAAACCCGGGTTTTGCCCGGGTTTTTTTCTGCCATTAATAATCTGGTAAAGAGTATAAATGTTAAGTTACATTATTAAAAGATTGTTCATTGCAATTCCTACTCTGCTCGGTGTCACACTTCTGGTATTTTCAATGATTCACATGATACCAGGTGACCCGGTTGTGGCTATGCTGGGTGAGCGTGGTGCCATTCCAGAAGAAATGGATATGCTTCGAACACGTTTAGGCCTTGATAAGCCTTTGTATGTGCAGTATTACATATTCCTAAAGCAAGCTGTCACTTTAGATTTTGGTATTTCATATTGGAGTAATGAGGAAGTTATCGTCGAGTTTATGGACCGTTTTCCAGCTACGCTTGAACTGGCGATTACAGCTTTGCTATTTGGAAGTATTGTGGGGGTTAGCGCCGGTATCATATCTTCGGTTAAGAAATACTCTATTTTTGATTACTCAAGCATGTTTATTGCGCTGGCAGGTGTTTCAATGCCAATTTTTTGGTTGGGTCTGTTAATGATTTACCTCTTCTCGGTAACACTAGGTTGGTTGCCTGTTTCCGGTCGTTTAGCATCTGAATATTTCCTTGAAGATTACACCGGATTTCTCCTGATAGATTCTTTATTATTAGATAATTATGAATTTTTCGAATGTGAAACATTCATGTGCCGCTTAAGTGCATTTAGATTACCTGATGATATGGGGGCTTTTTGGAGTACCATCAAACATCTCGTATTACCTGCAATTGCTTTATCAACAATTCCAATGTCGGTCTTAGCCAGAATTACACGTGCTGCGATGCTGGAAGTGTTAGCAGAGGATTATGTCCGGACAGCCAGAGCTAAAGGTTGTTCCCGATTTCAAGTTATTTTCGTTCATGCCTTAAGAAATGCTGCTATTCCAATAGTCACCACGATCGGTGTTTTTATGGGGCTGCTTTTAGCAGGAGCGGTATTAACGGAAACGACCTTTAGTTGGCCGGGTATTGGAAAATGGGTTGTCCATGCAGTTTACACCCGTGATTATCCAATTGTACAGGCTACGGTACTATTTATAGCCGTTGGATTAATATTCATCAATTTACTAGTGGATTTACTTTACGCACTGATTAACCCTAAAATTCGATTACAATAATGGGTAAAAAAGAACTGTTTTTGGAGTTTTGCAAAGTATACAGTAGAAACAAGGCTGCTTTATTTGGATTAGGAATTATTGTCGTTTTATTTCTAGTTGCGATACTTGCGGATTTTATTGCACCCTTCCAGCCGATAGAACAAAATATATCTGTCAGGCTTATGCCACCAGCCTGGAGTGAAAAAGGTAGTTTAACTTACCTGTTAGGGACCGATGATTTTGGCAGGGATTTGTTTTCCCGAATTGTCTACGGTTCAAGGATTTCACTAGCGATCGGAGCCATTTCAGTAGGCTTTTCCTTAATGATAGGAATTCCACTAGGTGTATTTGCTGCCTATTTTGGTGGCATCGTAGATAATATTTTGATGCGGGTTATTGATATCATGATGGCGATTCCATCTTTGTTGATGGCTATTGTGATCGTTACTATTTTAGGGCCTAGTCTTCAAAATGCGATGATTGCCATTGCCATTGTTTATATTCCTTCTATAGCCCGGTTAATCAGGGGGAGTGTACTGGCTGAAAAGAATAAAGAATACGTTATTGCATCGAGGGTTAATGGATCTTCAAGTTTAAGATTAATATTTATTGTTATATTGCCGAATTGTTTAGGACCAATCATTGTACAATCGACGATGAATTTTGCAGTAGCTGTGGTTGAGGCAGCAGGATTGAGCTTTTTAGGATTAGGAGCACAACCACCAAAACCGGAATGGGGCGCGATGTTAGTAGATTCATTTGAATATTTGCTTAAAGCACCCTGGATGATTGGTTTCCCAGGTTTGGCAATTTTTTTAACTGTTTTCGGTTTCAACCTAATTGGTGATGGTTTAATGGATGCAATGGACCCAAAAAGTAAGGAGAAAGGATAGGTATGTTAATTGATGTTAAAGATTTAGCTGTCCATTTTCGCACTGATAAAGGGGTGATTAAAGCTGTTGATGGAGTGTCGTTTCAGATTCCGCATGGCAAAACACTGTGCCTGGTCGGGGAATCCGGTTGTGGGAAGAGCGTTACCTCCATGGCTATTTTGGGTTTAGTTGATCACCCCGGTGAAGTTGTCGGGGGTAAGATTGAATTCGATGGTAGAAATATATTGGAATGTACAGAAAAAGAGATGCGAAAAGTCAGAGGTGCTGATATTTCAATGATTTTTCAAGACGCAATGACATCACTAAACCCCTGTTTTACTGTAAACTTTCAATTGAAAGAGGTGTTAAAGTTACATCAGAATTTAAAGAAGAATGCCTTACATGAAAAGGCGATCGAGGCCTTGGAAATGGTGGCGATACCATCACCTGAAAAACGATTAAAAGAATATCCTTTTAAAATGAGTGGTGGGATGCGTCAGAGAGTTATGATTGCGGTTGCAATGGCCTGTCAACCGAAACTGCTAATTGCTGATGAACCAACAACGGCTTTGGATGTAACCATTCAGGCACAAGTTTTGGCTTTAATGAACCAATTGAAAGAAGACCGAAATACTTCAATTTTATTTATTACCCATGATTTGGCTGTTGTCTCTGAAATGGCTGATCATGTGGCTGTTATGTATACCGGAAGAATTGTTGAAAAAGCAGATTGCATTTCATTATTTAGAAAACCAATGCATCCTTATACTGAAGGACTATTGAGATCACTACCTTCGGAAAATAAAGGTCGTAGAAAAAGTAAGTTGCATAGTATTGAAGGTAGTGTCCCCAGCTTAAGTGCTCTACCACAAGGTTGCACATTTTGGCCACGTTGTCCTTATACGGAGGAGATTTGCAAAAAAGAACAGCCATTATTAAAAGAATGCGAATCAGGTCATTTTGTTGCCTGTTTTAAAACAGAAGGAGTGATATAATGGCAGAGCCGCTTTTATCAGTTAGAAATCTTCACAAACATTACCCCATTAAAAAAAATCTGTTTCAAAGACCCGATATCTTAAAGGCAAATAATGATGTTTCTTTTGATGTATTTGAAGGAGAAATATTGAGTATCGTGGGCGAATCCGGCTGTGGAAAATCCACAATCGCTAAAATGATTCTGAAGATAGAAGAACAGACAGGTGGTATCATAAATTATAAAGGGAAAGATATTGCAACCTTATCGCGCAAAGCACTAAGAGAATACCGCAAAGATATCCAGATTATTTTTCAGGATCCATATTCATCTTTGAACCCCAGGTGGAAGGTAGGAAGCATTATTGGTGAGCCTTTATTGCTAAATACCGATCTTTCTAGAAAACAGATAGAAAAAAAGGTTAGGGATTTAATGGATAAAGTTGGATTATTGCCTGAATTTTATGAACGGTACCCTCATCAGTTTTCCGGGGGACAAAGACAAAGAATTGGTGTTGCCAGAGCCTTGGCGCTGCAACCAAAATTGATTGTATGTGATGAACCGGTCAGTGCTTTGGATGTTTCTATTCAATCTCAGGTTTTAAATCTTTTGATCGATCTTCAAAGTGAGTTTAATTTTACCTATATCTTTATTTCTCATGATATTGGAGTTGTTGAACATATATCTGACCGAGTTTTGGTGATGTATTTGGGAAGGGCCGTTGAAACGGCAAGTGTTGAGCAGTTGATGGATGATACTTATCATCCTTATACCAGAGCTTTGCTGGCTGCAGTACCTGAGATTGATCCTGAAAGAAAAAAGGAGCGGATATTATTGCAGGGAGAACTTCCCAGTGCTGTGAAACCACCTTCCGGTTGTCTTTTCAGAACCCGTTGCCTTTATGCTAAAGAAGAGTGTAAAGGTGTTAGCATGGAAATGAAGCCGGTTAATGGTAACCAAAAACATTTATGTGCCTGCCCTTTTGCCGCGGAATTTAAATAAATAATTGAATAAGGAAGAGTGACGTTTGGCGCAACTAATTGTTCACTCTTCCAATTCTCTAATGTTTTTAAAAATCACTTTTCCAATCCAATTTTTTCTTCTTCTTGCCAATCGATCTTCAGTAGGTTCGCCGTCATAATTCAGTTTGGGAATATCTTCCAGTTTTAGCTGTTTTTGTTTATTAAAAGTATTGCTGTTAACCACCGCATAAAATTTGCTATCGATTTGGCATAAAACAAAGGGCAAAACACCACATTGTTTGCAAATTATAAAATCTGCTGTTTTAGTACTAAATTGATAATGATGGGCTTGTGATTCAGTCCAATAAATTACCAGGGTGGCATGTGGATCTGAAATATATCGATTGCCCGTTTTTGTGCAAAAACCACAGGAACAGGCCCTGACGGTTAAATTTCTCAAACTGATTTCTGTTTTTAGGTGATAAGATATTGCTTTGCAATGACAGCTTCCGGATATTATTTGATTTTTCATCGTTCCTCATCGGTTTAATTTTTCAATCACTTTTTTGATAATGATATTTATTTCTGATTTTTGACTTTCAATGCTTTCAGTTAGTTTAATCTGTGTTAACCCTCGATATAAATTGTGCTTTGGATAGTCAATTTTGTAATAGGGATTTCCTGCTAAAAAGTCGCTAAAAAACCTAATTCCTAATTCAAGGGGAATGAGGTAAATACAATCATACAGATATTGATAATCAGCTTTTAAGAAAAAAACTTTGGCTTGGGAAAGATACCCATTTAGAACCTGCTGACAAATTGTTAAATTAAAAGTAATTTTATCAAAACTTTGTGTGTCTTCTCCTAAAAGATTACAGCAAGACCTTAAACAATCACCGATGTCATAGTGAACAAGCCCCGGTTTGACAGAATCAAGATCGATAATGCCTAAAGTATGCTCCTCTGATTGATGGAATAAAATATTAGCTAATTTAGGATCTCCGTGGATGGGCCTTTCCTTCAAAATTCCTTTAGTTTTAGCCTTTTCCAGGATATCGATACTTTGGCGGCGCTGTTGGATAGCTTGGGTGCAATATCGGGTTATTTCGCAGTCCAAATCACAGGTTGTTTGATTAAGGACCAAATCAAACTTTTTTAAATAATCAGGAGCGATATGAAAACCAATTAAGGTATCATGTAGTGTAGAGACATTTAAATCACTCAATAATTCATGAAATTTTCCTAATGCATAGCCAGCTTCATGGGCATGGTGAGGCTTTTCCAGTTTATCATATGTTTTTGAATGGGGGATAAAAGTAATGGCACGCCAAAATGACAAATGATCATCTTGATAATAATCAAGACCATCTTCACTTCTTAAAACTTGGGGTATCTTCCATTGGTGTTGAGTTTGATTTTCTGATTTAATCCTGGAAGTAATATGATCGATAATTGTTCTCATATTCTCCATGATTAGTTTTGGTTGCTTAAATACATTTGTATTGATCTTCTGAAGGATATAGGGATTAGCTATTTCAGATTCGAATTCCACTATAAATGTATCATTAATATTACCTGATCCAAATCGCTTTACAGACCTAACCGGACATCCATTTGCGAATTTTTGTGCAATATCGTTATAATTTCTCAATAAATCTCCTCAACCGTCGAAATTATTTAAAGAATTAGCAGCCCATGCGCCTTTAGGAATTTCCAAATGGGTTTATGGCTGATCTGTTTAATAGAGAGGCCCATCTCTTTTTTGAATTTTTGATCGATTTCATGAATGGTTTGGGGTGGCTGTTTATTGAATTGAAAAAGATTTAAGTTTTTGCATAACCATTCATCTAAATCATTTTGACATTGGAATTGATAAGCCTGGTCCGGGTCATGGAAATAGTATGTTTTATATTTCCGATGATTTTTTATGGTTGCGGCCGGTAAGCTTCCGATCCATACTAAAGACGACTGCCGCTGATCTTCTTCTTTGTTGTGTAGTGCTTTTATTAATTTTTTGATTTGGTTTGAGTGGATTTGTGGTTTAGGAATCTTGAAATCAAACCACTCCTGAAGGTTAAAATCAAAACCAATACCATTCATATAATTGAAAAGTGCTTTTTTTAAACCAAAAGAAAAATTTTCATGCTGACACCCATATAAATCAACGAAAGGAACATCATTATTTGCAAAAAGGTTGGGTTGCATGTTGGGGATTTGGATTTGATATTTGTCCGGTTGATGGTAAATGTCACTATGGACAGTTAGTGTAAACCGATGCCAATACGCTGATTGAATTAAATTATTTTTAAATAACTGGCGAACAATTTCAAGAGCGTCAATTGTTTCTTGTTCTGTTTGAGTTGGAAAACCATACATTAAGTAGGCATGAACATGGATCCCTGACTTTTTATAATGATGAAGGACCTGTGTAGCTTGTTTAATTGTTACACCTTTTTTAATTTTTTTAAGGAGTCTGTCATTGGCGACCTCAATACCTCCAGATACTCCGATACAACCGGAGGCAGCTAGTAAGCGACATAAATCTCTAGTAAATCCTTTTTCAAAACGAATATTGGTCCACCAGGTAATTGAAATGTTTTCCTTTAACAATTGTAAAGCTAAATCTCTCAGTAGTTCTACTGGAGCGGCTTCATCGACAAAATGAAACCCCGTATGGCAGGTTTGCTTTATGATGTTTTTTATCGTCGCAATAAGATGTTTTACAGGTGTTGGCTCAAAACAATTAATGTATTTTAAATGAGTGTCACAAAAACTACACCTTGCCCAATAACAGCCATATGCCAGGGATATTTTATTCCATTGACCATCGCTCCATAATCGATGCATCGGGTTAAGTGAATCCGTCAGTGATAAATATTGGTTTAGATTGAGGTCGCTGAAATCGGGATCTCCCATTTGGTAATAGGGATATTTTTCAGAAATCTTACTATTTAGAAAATTAAGTTGATTATTTTTAAAGTAGAAAGTGTTTGTTAACTCTGTTTTGCCAGCCAGGATATCCAGTAAAGCAGATTCCCCTCTGTCCAATACTATAAAGTCGGTATATTTGAATATCCGGTGATCACTCAGTTGTCTTAATTCTGTGCTGACATACCCGCCACCAAAAATGACTTTAATATCAGGATGGTGATCTTTGATCACTTTACCACAAATTAGAGCACTAAACATATTACCGGGAAAAGGAATTGTAAAACAGATAAATTCCGGTCGGTAATTCTCAATAATAGTTTTGAATATATTCTTGGTCAGTTTACTGATCGGATCATTTGAATTTTCAACATTTTTTTCCAGAAGATTAAACTCGGGATTAGAAAGTACTAATTTTTCACCATATTTGCTAAACTCAAAGAATGGGCAGATTGCTTCCTGAATAAAATCAGCCATATCTTCCAAATATAATGTTGCTAAGAAAGAAGCTTTTTCATGGATATTGTTTGGTTCAAAAATCCATTCCATTTGATGATAGCTAGTAAATCTGGAAGCTTGAGGTAGAAACCCTTTTTTGCAGATATTATATCCCGCGGTGATATCTTTTTTCTGAAGGTAAGCGATGACTAAATCTATAGTAGAAATATATTTTGCTTTTAGTTGTATTATTCGTTGAGTGTTATCAGTGAATTGATGGCTGTTGCATTCTGCAATTTCAAATAATTTATTGAGTTCGGATTTACTAAATACTTTTAAAAAAAGTGTTATTCCTAAATCTACTTGCAGAGATGGAATATTTTGTTTGTTTAAGAAGCCTTTTAAATAAACTGTTGCTGGATAAGGTGTGTTTAATTGTGTTAAAGGCGGCGTAACTAAAAGAATTTTTTGTTTTTTCAAGTATCAGTTACAATAAATAGTTTACAAACAAATTAGTCAGATTAATTATCTGATCAAAACTGGCATAATTTGATCATTTATTCAATATATTTGCTTTAGTTTGGGGATAAAATTTATAGAAATAAAACAATAAGCGATTGAAATATTAGGTGAAAAATGATGTTATTTTTTATTGACATGATTTGTATAACTCTATACGCTTACCGGATATTGAACGAAGACAGTAGGGCCGGTAGCTCAGTTGGTAGAGCACCTGACTTTTAATCAGGTGGTCGTGGGTTCGATCCCCCCCCGGCTCACCAGTAGTGTGTCCCCATCGTCTAGTCGGCCTAGGACACCGCCCTTTCACGGCGGCGACAGGGGTTCGAATCCCCTTGGGGATGCCATCTTAACGATACACTACCTAAAACCCCGATTAAGTATTGATCGGGGTTTTTATTTGACTGCTTCATTAACAATATTACAGAATGTAGGGCCGGTAGCTCAGTTGGTAGAGCACCTGACTTTTAATCAGGTGGTCGTGGGTTCGATCCCCCCCCGGCTCACCCATAGTATGTCCCCATCGTCTAGTCGGCCTAGGACACCGCCCTTTCACGGCGGCGACAGGGATTCGAATCCCCTTGGGGATGCCAAATAAAAAAGCCCGATCTAATTTATCGTTAGATCGGGCTTTTTTATTTTCAGGCCATTTATATTACTTCAGTAAATCAAGTCCTTCGCTTTCAGTTTTAATAATCGTTAATATTTTATTTAATCGAGTCAATAAAAAGACGTCATAACATTTTTCATTTAAATTTGTGATAATTAATCTTTTTTTATTTTCAGATAGTGATTTATAAATTTGAACAATCACACCAACACCTGATGAGTCGATCGTTGATACTTTCTCAAAATTCATCAATAAGTCTGAAACATCATTATTTTCGACTATAGGTTTTACAAAATTTCTGAGTTCAATGGAACTTGTTAGAGCAATGTTTCCTTCGACAAGGACGATGGCAATATTATTGATCCTTTTTTCTTGAATATTCATATGAATAATAGGGTAAAATGGTTTTAATATTTGGTACATTAATTAATAATTAACAGTAATTTTATTCGTTTTCAACTAAATAAGATGTGCTTAATTTTTCTTTTGAAAAGAACATGAAAACCTCATTGCTCCTTTTTTTGCTCTATTTTTTGAATTTGTTCTTTTAGATCGCTTTTATCCTTATTTAGACTTTCTGTCATTTTTGCAAGATTAGAATATAACAATGAATTATCCAGTGTAATTGCAATTTGTGATATTAAAATATTTAATACTTCGGTAATACTGTCAGAAAAAGCCTGAACAGTTAATTTGTTTTCTAAATAAATGACGCCTATTAATTTTCCATGACTGGATATCGGTAAACAGAGTATTGATTTTAATTTGTTTTTTGAAACATAGTGATCATAAATAAAAATGCCTTCGTTCGAAGCATCATTTAATGTAACAGATTTGCCAGTTCTAATGACATAGAAAACAACACCTTTGGCAATTGAAGTATATTCTTCCAGTGGCAAAGATGTAATTTTTACTGGTGGCTCTTTATTAAAAACACCTTCTGCTACAATTGTCAGCTGCCCATCGATATCCAAGAGAAAATGGCCTGCAGTTGCACCGGCATGTTTCATAATAATATTTAAAGATAATTTTAACAACTTTTCCAATATTAATTCACTGGAAATATGTTGGATTGATTGAATGATTTCTTTATAATCGATACTGTTTTTTTCCTGGTCGAATGTTGCCAATGGATACTCTAACTCATTTAAAATAGAACGTTTTATGGTCAATAAAGAAGGGAAATTGTTTTCCAGCTGTTGATTTTTAACAAGTGCTCCCCATCTGGTATAAGCATGAGCAGCTGCCCTTAAATATGCTCCTGCAATGGTTTCTTTATCTTTTGATAAAAAGTACCTGGCTGCCAGTTCATTGGCGATAGCCTCATTTTGAATTCTTCCACTTTCTTTGGCTGTTTTTATGGCTTCATCAAACAATGTTATCGCTTCAATGAAATTACCTGAGATTCCAGCCATTTGAGCAGAAATAATTCTAAATTTATCCTGATAATTAATTGGGCAGTTTTCAGAGAGTTTCTTTAATTTTTGATGGTTATTTTTTAGTATATCCCAATAAACTTTCTTTTCATCGTCATTAAAACTTTGGTAATTAACTGTTATGATGATTGAATAGTAAAAATAATGTTCTGAAACGGCTAATTGAGAATATCCGGTTATTAGTTTATCGGATGCTTTAATTAATTCTAGTGCCAGGTGATATTCTGAAAGTATAAACATTAATTGTGCTTTTATTAGATAATACCATTGTAGGGGTAAAACATTTTTTCTTGCTTGTAGTTCAACAATTAGTTGTTCTTCTTTCAAAGTATCTATTGATGATTTTTCTTCCTGAGTTCTTGTTTTTCCTAAGTAATTGAATAGTTCTGTAATTTTAATAATATTTTTTAAATCTTGATCATTATATTGTTCTACAAAATCCTGGTATTTACGGATTTCTGCTTCAATTTCTCCTAAATGCGAGCCAATTATAATATGGGTCTTCATCATAAAGTTGACGCTGTTAGCAGCACTTACGAAATCACCATAATCAATACCGGCTTGGTATGATCTTCTTAAATAGTTTAAGTTTTTATGAGCGTTATCCTTAACATGACTGATATAACTACCGAATAAAAAATTAAGATGACTATCTATTTCTGAACTTTTGAATTTGTTTTTGATGTCTAAAGCTAATAGTCCCATAGCATGACCAGTTTTGAAATCTTCCAGACCTGAACATAACAATACCGCATAGTTCATATATCCAAAGGCTGAATAAATTGTATTGCCATATTTTCGACTCAGTTCGATCATTTTAAGGGTCAGCAAAATCCATAAATTTCTTCTGACATAATAAGCAGCGGGGATGATATTGGTGATTAACTCCATTAATGCTTTAATATCCACATCCTCCATTTCAGGCAGGAAAATTAGATTTTTTATATTCTGTTGGTCTAATGTAGAATGAATTTCCTGCACTTTCACCTGGGAAATAATGGTTACTTCTGCATCATTAGGTGGAATTTTTTCCTTAAAAAGTGTTTCTAAGGCCTCAATACCAATTTCAACAGCATCACGAAATCGACCATTTTTAATATACAAATTTAACTTTATATTGGTGACTTCAACTTTTTCACGATTGGTTTTTACATTGTTCAGCAATAAATCAAATATCGGTTCTGCAGCGATATCATTGCCACTATAATACTCGCTTTCCGATCGTTTTAAATATAAAGCCTTACATAATTCATAGTTTTTTTCCCAGCTTTCTTCAGTTAATAGATCAGTTCCTAAGGCAAAATATTTCCAGGCGGCATCATATGCAGATGACAATTTAGCGATTTCACCTGCATTTAGATTAAGAGTAGCCAATTGATGTTTTTGATCCAGATCTTTAATTAATGAAAGACCTAAATTCATATGATTCACTATTTTAAAAACATGTTTTTCGAATTCATTTGGTTGCACGTTTCCCAGCAACAATTTACCCAACATGAGATGGGTTTGTTTTTTTTCTTTCTGTGTCAGCATATTGTAGGAAGCCGAATGAACACGACTATGCAAAAACTTATAATTATTACTCTTTTGTGAATCTGATGAGTGGTTTTTTGATAGTAAGGGTAGAATTAAGCCCTCCTGAAGCGGTATTTGTAACAATCTTTCTGCAATATCCTCTTCAACACCGGAAGCGATACCTAAAGTAGTGAGATCGAATTGATTTCCAATGCAGGCGGCTACCTTCATAATCTCAATAGATTCCGGTGGAAAATCCAATATTTTATCCGTCATTAACTCTATGACATTCTCAGAAATTTCAGCTTCCTGAATTTGATTTAAATCCCAAACCCAACCACCGTTAACTGAGTCAAATTGAATTAATTTCTTATCATAAAAAGTTTTTAGCAATTGTTTCGCAAAAAACGGATTGCCATTTGTCTTTTGGAGAATTAAGGCTGCTAATGATTCATAATCTTGCTTAAAACTAAGGGCTTCTTCAATTAAAAGCATGATATCTTCTTTTGGTAATGACTCAACAACTATTTCCTGAATACGCGTGCCAAAGTGGCGGATAGCATCTTTAGCGATTGAAAGCGTATGTGCATTGATAATACTCGCTTCCCGGTAGGCTAAAATAATTTGAATATATTTGCTGTTAATATCTATTAAACTAGCATGAATCAACTGAATGGAAGCAATGTCTGCCCAATGAAAACTATCTAAAAAAATAACCAGTGGTCGTCCTTCACTGGTAAATGTTTGTAAAAATTTGTTGAAGATGTAGTTTAATCGATTTTGAGCTTCATCAGGTGAAACTTCAGGTACAGGTGGTTGATTTCCGATGATGATTTCAATTTCAGGGATAAAATCAATTAATAGCTGTCCATTTTGACCTAAACAATCCATCAATTTTTCCTTCCATTTGATAATGACAGATTCATCTTCCATTAATATCTGTCTAATAAGATTTTGGAAGGCCTTTACAAGAGAGTAAAAAGGTGTGTCTTTGAACTCTTTTTCAAATTTTCCCTCGGCAATATATCCTTTTTTTAAATGGATATGTTCATATAACTTACGAATCAATGTGGACTTTCCCATTCCGGCTGAACCTTTAACAATAGTCAACTCAACACTACCTGTGCAAACTCTGTTAAAAGATTCCAGCAGTATTAAAATATTTTTTTGAGCACCATATAATTTAACCGGTACATGAAAACGGTCAATAAAGTCATATTTACCAAGGTTAATGACTGGAATCTCCTGATTGTTTGTCATAGCTTCAAAACACTCTTCTAAATCCTTCAGTAACCCATATGCGTTCTGATACCGGTCTTCAACACTTTTTGATAGAAGTTTTAATATGATGGCATTAATGGATTCCGGAATGCTGTCAATTGGAACCGGCATTTTAGCAATGTGGTTATGAATCAAAGCTTGGTAATCATGGGAATTGAATAGTTGTTTACCACTTAATATTTCATAATATATTGCACCCAGAGAATACATATCACTTCTCTGATCTATCTGAAGATTGATACGACCGGTCTGTTCAGGGGAGGTGTATTGATAAAGATTTTCATCAAGTTTAACCGGATGTCGATAACGATTAGATTCCAATGGTAATGATCGGGAAAAAAAGCTAATAAAAAAAATTCCTTTTTTATCAGAACTAACAATTATATTTTCAGGTCGTAAATCAAGATTTACCACTCTTTTTTTATGTAATTCGTTGAGCTTCTTGGCAATCAAAATTGCATATGAAAGGAAATCCACCAGTTCAATTTTTCCTTCTTTCAAAATATTAGAGAGAAAATTCAGATTTCCATTTTCAAAAACCAATTGCACAGAATTGTCAGATGATTCCAATGATAGTTCTTTTGGCGCAATCGACCCCATCAATTTATGGCTTTTTTGGAAACTATTCGTCAAAATATCAAGATCTTCCTTGTAGAACTTTTGTTTGAAGTATTTTATTAAGACATTTGATGCGTTATTATTTTTAGAAGCTTGGTAAATAATTGCTGCTTCGGTATCTGAAATTTGTTTGAGATGACTATATTCTGTACAGTTTATCATGGATAAGGTCTATAATTGCAGGGTTAATCAGAATTTTGATTTCTACAAAATAAAAAATTATAAAAATAAGGTCTGGTTGCCAGGAAATCTTTATGTTCATCGATAGCATTGAAATCCTCAGGCACTCTTAACGGGGGTTCCTGATATACTTTTCTTAAATAATCAGATCGAATTTTTGGATAAACAGGTTGATACCCTTTTTTCATTAAGGCCTCATGTAGAGAAATAATTAACATCGTTAGTCTTTTATTGGATACGCTGGATATTGAACCATTGTTTAACATAAATCTAACTTCTAAATTAGAAAGCGGTATACATTGCAGGCGATCAAGCAATTGATTTAAGTCTTTTACTGAATCATATTTTAAGTTGTTGATGTAGTATATTTTAAATGAATTATTTAAATGGTAATACAAGTCGATGAGATCATAACGATTATAGGATAAAATAGGATGGTTCTGATGATAAATTAAATTGAATTTATAATTACTCCATAAGTTTATGATATCCTTGAAGGTATCTGGTTTCAATTGATTGATTTGTTCTACTTGGCTTCCTTCAGAAACTTCAGTTTGTGTTTTTGGAAAATTATATTTTTCTGGGAAAATATCATGGTCAAAATTTGGTTTTAATGTTGAACAGCCTACTATTGAACCTAAGATAATCCAATTTAAAAATTTTAGTTTTGATATTGGCAATTAAATACCTCAGAATAATTTAATCTAATGGATAAAACCATTCTCTCTGAGGATGGTCAGAAACCAAAGGTTTTACCGATTGGTCGAGTGTTTAATTGATTCAAATTGAGTCCCGGAACAAAAATACTCTTTTGGGGACGGATTTTTATTTAATAATAATAAAAGAAAGTTTTGAACAAAGATAATCCTGAAATTTTTGCCATAATTCTTCAGGGCTCGTGTTTTCAAATATATGATAGCTTCCGATCTGTTTCAACCCGATAAATCGAATCCCTTGACGGGATGCTTTTTTGTCATGTTTGATTAACTCAATAAATGTTTCTTTAGAGGGCCTCGGAATATGTAATTTAATATTCAAATTATCCAGATGTTGATGGATTTGATTGAATTGTTGATTGGAGAGTAAGCCCTTTTCCTGAGAAAACCAGGCAGCAAAATCCATCCCAGCGATAACAGCTTCGCCATGGAGGTACTTGTCATAACCGGTGTAGGTCTCCAGGAAGTGCCCGAGAGTGTGACCAAAATTCAATATTGCGCGGACACCTCTTTCTTTTTCATCTTCTTCAACCACATTGGCCTTAATTTGACATGCCTGATAAATGGCGCTGGATAAAAAAGCAGGATCATCCAGGATCTGGTGTGTATTAATGGATAATAATTGTTCGAATAGATTTATGTTATTAATAAATGCTGCTTTGATCAACTCTGCATAGCCAGCGATAATTTCTCTTTTTGGTAATGTCGTCAAAAATTTAATATCAATAATTGTCTGTATTGGTTGATTGAAAACTCCAATCATATTTTTACCCGATGAGTGATTAACACCGGTTTTTCCTCCTACGCTGCTATCTACCTGGGATAGTAAAGTGGTGGGAATTTGGATATAACTCATTCCCCGCATATAGGTGGCTGCCGC
>Ga0233437_1002863_pt1 | contig 24585 bp, 33 predicted proteins | sample SI_122_August201_FD_182714 | JGI IMG/M metagenome (GOLD analysis project Ga0233437, IMG submission 182714) | Seawater microbial communities from Saanich Inlet, British Columbia, Canada - SI_122_August2016_200_MG | ecosystem: Environmental > Aquatic > Marine > Inlet | place: Canada: British...
CACTTACTACTATAATATTTCTCATATTATCTCTTTTCTGCATGATAACATCATTAATGATATTGTGCAACTCTTTGATGCAATTCCGTTAGATTCTATACTCTTCTTGTGACATTCCTTGTATCATAATACAGGTATTTTCGTTCAATTCATCTACACTTATTATCAAATATCTACTATTTGAACGAATTATATTGTATACAAAAAGAATACAACCGTATACTATTTGCACACATCAATTTCAAAAAATCGCACAAAGCACTCCGGGGGATCTTTGTATTGTGCAATTGGCGCAAGGTCTTTGCCCCACCACATCTTAGCGTCTTTGATTACTTTTGGCGTCAATGCCCTATCGCATCCGCTGCCATTTTTGCAGAGCAAATGAAACGTGCAAAATGTTTTGTCTTTATAACAGATCATTCTAATCTCCAATTAATCAACAGCTACTAATACCTACTAATACGACGTAGGCTATGGCTATTATTAATATTAGGTTACGTGCGGTCATTTGTCTACTCGCTTGTTCCACAAGTAATGCTTAACAGCAGTAAAACCAACAACATCGCCGCTTTCGACTGTACATCCACAATCAAGACAAGCAATTATCATTGATTGCTTTGACGTTCCGGGTCTTTCGATTTCAGCATCTCCACCACAAAACGGACACGGCTTTAATTCCTCAATCATTTCTCCGCCTTTCTCATTATCAAAATGGTTGTTAAAATGTTCCATAAACGCTCTAAACCGCTCCGCACGTTCAAGCCTGTCATATATGCCGTGATTCTTGCCGAACCCTTCCGGCATCTCTTGTGCAAGTCCGGCTACCGCTATTAGCAATATTAAAATGGGTAAAATCTTTAATTTGTTATTCATATCAACCTTACTTTAGGTAATGTTATTGGTTTGTTATCCGAACTTTAAAGACATTGCTATTAAGCACCAACAAAAAGCACAAAACCAACCCAATATATGATTGACTTCTTTTTTTAAAAAAATATTACCAATTACAGATAAACCAAAACAAATTAAGCAAGTAACATGTAAAAAGTGTTCCATTTTATATCTCCTTTGTTGTTATGGCGCATCGCCGATTATCTTGTATTTAAATACTCGTTTTTTAACGTCCGGAAAATCATTAATATCAAAATCCCATCGACGTTGTAAATCGGATAACAATGTCCAGAAACTAACCTTTGGATATTTCATAACCATTCGTTGCTTGTATTCATCCTCTGATGTTAACAGTCGATACAGTGCAATGAATTGATTGAATGCCTTAATCTTTGCAGATGGATTCCGGTTGTAGATTTTCCTAACGGGAACACAAGCGAAAATCTCTTGAATCTTGCGACCACGATAGTAAAGGCTGTGCTCAAATTCTATGTCATTAGCCGGAACGTTTTCGTGAATGCACAATTCATAAAACGGGTCGTTATTCATGTAGTCGCGCTGTGATTGTTTAAGACAATATTTACTCATTGCTTTCCTTGCGCTTTTTTAGCCGGCCTTCTATCTCTTGTTTCATTGCTTTTTTCCCTGCGTCAAATGCTTTTTTCATATCAGTAAAATTATAGACTGTTTTATCAAAAAAATACTTTTCGTTCACCCATTCTTCAAAAGTTTGCATTATCTACTCGCTTTCAGGAAATAAATAATTAGAGCAACTCGATCCTATCGCCTGTTGAGTCTTTTCAATCGCCTGCTCAAAATTTTTAGAGAAATATCCATCTCTATTGTATTCAAACATTTCAATAACTGGAGTATGTATGCTACATACTTTTGCATGAACACAATATTTACATGAATGATATTTATTTACAAAACTCGCCGTCGCTACTTCTTCTCTGGCGGATTGTATTTTTTCTACAGTTCCATCATCATCTTTTTCTTTCTTTAAAAATTCTACGTACAGAGCATCAAGGCACCATGTTATACTTTTCACCGATAAACCTCCGCTTTTATAAATGGCGTTCTTTTTCTAAGTACAAGCACTAATGATATTGTCGCCATCATTGCTAAGTCAAACGCGCAGATTTTACAAAACCCGCTTGTATAAGAACTTTCCGGCTTTTGTCCGAGCCTGCCAATGAATATTGATTTATTGATTGTCGATTTTGCATCGTATGCCATAACTTGCCTTCCTTTCTAATTGATTAATTTTGCTTGTGCTATTATATCATTTACAATGATTTCATATTTTTTATCATCATGACTTAATATTGCATTTGACCAATTTTCTATAGCAATAATGATTGCCTCGCTAATAGCCAAGCCAATTGGCGCGCCCGGCTTTGCGCTTATGTGTAAGCTCGATATCTCAACATTGTAATATTTTTTATTATCAATCATCTCATTCTCCTAAATAAAATCAATTATTTGTTTTTCAATTATTTCAATCATATCAGCTCTTACCCATTCAGGAAATTCTAACAACGCAGCGTCAATAACTCTTGAGAATAATTTTCTAAATTCTATTTCGTCAAGTCGATCATAGGTGATTGAATCCGGCATTATCATTGAAACACCACTTATCTCAACTGGTATTCCATACCCGGCGCGGCATTGCAAATAACGCCGGAATACATTTTCATCTTTGAACTTATCTTGCGAATCAAATAAAATTTTAATAAATGCAAAGAATCTTGCATGATTTCCATAATTTCTATTCTTTACATAAGATCCCTTAAAAGGTTCGCCGTCTGGAATCTTTGCAAGCTTTTCTTCATCCAATGCACCGGCGGGGACAATAACACCGTTAGTTTTTTTGAGGAAAAAATCCATCAATATCTCCAATCAACACTACGCCGGTTGCCGCCATGTGTATAATCAATTGACGTTTTCCGGCGCAATACTGAAATAGTAGATTTGCTAACCCTTAATCGATCCATTAATGTTTCATCGCTGTATTGGTAATTTCTAAAAATATAGCCCATTTGAGCTACGCGCCGGGCCGCTGCAAAGCCCGGTTTGTATAGCTCAAGATTGTTTATTTCTTTTTCCAGACACCATGCCAACGGCCCGGGCATTTCGTTTTTGTTTAAATAAAGTACCGTTTGCGAAAGTACGGTTTCTTTTGACATTCCTATTTATTCCTGCTAAAAAGTTCGTCCGTATATGCTCTGTAGTTCAATTTTTCAAGGGCTTCATCGCCGAAAACAAGATATTCGTCATACCAAAAATCTTCGTGGCAAGTCCCACCGCCATCTTGAACGGCCACGCCAAGGCTTGCTCGGCGCTCGATATATCGTATGATGTTTTTCAAGTATTCGGTTTCCAATTCAGAAACCTTCGTTTCTTTTCCGTTTTTGTCAATGTGTATGTGTTCCATAATTAAAAAATTCCAATCCGTTTGCAAATTTGATACATTACATCAACATCTTGCTCGTTGTATTTTTTGATTTTGTCATGTTCGCCGTTCTGCCATGCTTCATATACCATTGAGCCGTCAAAGTCTGTCTTGCATGGTATACCAAGAAATTCCGCACATTTTGACATTGCGCCCATTTCGTAGTTGTTCCAAGCGTGCATTAAATCAAGGTGTGCAAGTGTATCATATTTCTTTGTAAGGCGTTGATAATCGATAAAGTTCATTCCGCATTTATTAAAAATAGATCGTTTCCATAAAACCGGAACATCAAATCCCTTGCCGTTCCAGGTTATTAGTGTATATTCATGTTTTGTAAATTCCTCGACTAAATCTTTTATAAAATATTTATCAGTTGCCGCATCATAGCGGAAACCCTCCTCGATAATTTTCTTTTCTGCTGGACAATACAGCGTCCAATCACACGATAAAATCTGACAAAGTTCCGGCGTTACGCTCATTTTTTTGACAAGCCCAATATCAAATTTTAATCGTTCTGAAAATATCTTTTCATCTCTTTTCGCTGGGTCTTTAATATTGCCGAGCTTGACCGTGCTTTCATCAAATTCCGGCGCTGGTATATCTTGTCTGGGAATCGTTTCTAAATCCATTAATAAATACATTATTCTGCCTCCTTGTTAATCATTTTAAGCCAATTTGCACAAGCACCCTCTGGCATTTCTTCTGCTTTGCTAAAAAGCTCATTTAATGTAACCTTTTGCGCGCTGTTCAATAACGGCCAATTCTTTTCGGCAAGAGCATGAACAGAGCTCAAATTTGGAATCTCTAAAGATTGCTCAAACTTTTCAATTTCCAAGTCATTTGTTTCTTGCGCCGGTGCCGGTTTTGGCTTGTCTACATTGGCGCTCGGTGTATTGCTCGACTCAACAACGGTATATCCAACGCTTACAATGTTCATTTCTTCAATGTCTTGAGTAAATATATCGCTTGCGGCTGTTGCCGATATTGTAGCATCAACTTGTGCGCGTTTCTTCCCCATCTTTAAAACCGTATTGTACGTGTCGGCAATATTATCATTTTCAACTTGACCGACTTTTTGACCTTCAATAGAAGTATCGCCGTCTTTGAACTTTGCGCCGCATCCACCCTTTTTCGCAAAGCAAAGCCAACCGCCGCCGTATTCAACCTTGCCCTTTATAATTGTTTCATTTCCACATTTAGGGCAAACTTTTGCCGCGTTTCTGTATCTGTATTTTGATTCCATCGTAGTACAAATTCCAACGCCCTCACACCAAAACTTTCCAGTATCAATATGATAAAGCCCACAATTCACCTCGTATTCACGATGATCATTTTTAAGCTCTCTCATAGTTACTGTATATTTTGGCGCAAGCCTAAAAGTAAAATTTAATTTTTCAGCCCCGGCTTTTAAGAGAGTCGGCTTTGTTCCACATCCCGGAATAATACCATAATGCTCATCTTTTTTCATTACCTTACTCATCAACTCCTGAACCATTTTTATTTGATCAAGTACGGCATCAGGTGACAAGGCTTGCAATGCATCTGTTGTTTGTTGATACTTTTGAATTTCATTCTCACTCATTTCGTTCTCCTTTGTTATTGGTTAATCGTTGTCTGGAAAAAAATCTTCAAAATTTGGATATTTATACCAATTAATTATTAAACCACTTTCGTCAATATCAAGGTCTATATAATCGCCGTAACTTCCCGGTAACAGATTATTTGGGACATAATCGTTTTCAATTTCTTTTATCATGTTTCCATTTTCATCAAACAATCGATAAGTTCCCTCATCACAAACTTTCATAGACAATAACCCAACTTTACCAATCGGCCAATCAATAACCTTTCCAGAGTCAATATCTATTTTAGCATTCCACATATTGCCGTCGCGAAAAGGAAAATCATTCGGAATATCTTCCTCATCATAGCGAACGGCAATCGACAACTCAACTGATTTTATGTCAAATTCTTTTTCTACTAAAACTTTTACTTTCATCTTATTCTCCTCTTATTATGATTAATTGCTATTGGAGTATATACAATATACATAATAAAGTCAAGGATTATTTCAATTATTTTAAAAAGGAATTAAATGATAAAAGTGGATTTCTTGTAGAAAATCTGGAAAGTGCATTTTTGCAAAAAAACATGTGTTTTAATGTGTATATATAACACTTTCAAAAAGATTCTTTATAAGTCTATTATTTATATGTATATACGCACGTTTAATAAATTGATAATTTACTTGTATTTCCTATATATACAAAACACATAGCGTAACTGTATATAAAACAATGTTATTTGTAAATCATGGTATTATATAGACTTATAAAAAAGTGCGGTTTTTAGCGGTTTAAATCGATTTTAAGCAACGCAAATAATAGGCAAAAACACCATTCGCGTACTTTAACAAATTCACGTTTTAATTTTTCGGAATTAAAAAGGCCGTGCGGATTGCGACACACGGCCCGGAGAGGAGAACAACATGAGGCTATTTCTTGATGAGAAGCAAGGTTCCTTTTGACAAATGAATTGCAGCATTGACATAATGCATAATTGATTCTTTGACATTGTTTGAAACGAAATTCATTTCTGCAAGCAATTCCTCGGTAAAAGCTATAAGCTCTGCTTTCTCGGTTTCATCCATGTCTTCAATTTCATCATCGACCAATTGAATGTCATCGATAGCGGGGAGAATTGACATTGCGGCCGGATAAATTAAAGTCATATCTGTTAATTGAAAACCATCTGATGTAACGGCGTGAACTGCAATCGTAGATCGTGCGCCCATCTCAACAACTTCTTTTAAATTCTGAATTCCTATTTTTTCCATTTCTCAATCCCTTTCATTATAACTTTTAAGAAAAGTTTTTCAAAGTCATTTGCAGCATCTTTGCCGAGTGACTTTCTATTAATCTTTAACAACGCACCAAGGCCGCTAATTCCAAGACCGCCGATTAAAATTTCAGAACCGAGTGGGAAACCTGGAAATTGAATCATTACAAATAATCCAACGCCGCTAATTGAGAGCCCGAGAATCGTTTTAGGAAATGAAAATTTCTTTTCTATCTTTGCAACATCCTCGGATGCTTTCTTAGACTTTACCTTGATCTTTTCGATCTTCTCAGGACTTACCCGAAACTTGCCCCGGATTTTAACATCAAAGTCTTTTTTGATTTTCATTTTATAATAAAATCCTTAAATACGAATAAAAAAAATGCAACTGCTTGAATGATAAGAGCAACAGAAAGGCGGTCATATTTTCTCTGCTTACGGGCCTCGTTTTCTTCGAGTAACTTTTTAAAATCTTCTAATCTATCAAGTCGGATATCATAGCCTTTATTTCCGTTCCCGTCGCCACGTATTTTGTTTTTCGCCCAAATGGCAAAGTTTTTTAAAGTATTTATTTCATTTCCGTGCTCAACGCATCTAATCGCATCGTATTCCATCATTCCGCTTTCTGCTTTTATTTCCTTAGCTATTCCGCGCTGCCTAATCCATTAATTTTACGCTTGCCTTTGCAACCTGCAAGGAATCTGTGCCGCTCGTTTTAATTACCAAATCAAAAGAGCTTTCATTTATCGGTATTAAAAAATTGAATTTATTTTCCATCCAATGCAGCCCGACTTCATTTTCATAAACTACATAGTTTGTACTGTTCTTTTGCACCTCAACGCGCAAGGTCGTTAAGTCGTAGGTTTCGCTTGTGATCTTGCTGTCATCGGGATAAGTATCCGCCGGATTGAATATTTCAGGAAACGACCGCGCCCAAATGTTAATTTGCACTTCCCGCGTCTTAAACGAGTCCGCCGATACAGTGAAAGATTGCGTTAAATAATTAGAAGCGTCAACCTGCGCCACACTATCCACGCCTACGGGCAAAGCACCGTCAATTGATACCTCCGCCGCCACGGTTCCGGTTTTTGTCCAGCCCTGCAAAATTCGCGGATAAGTTAACAGCTCCGAGCCTTGCGCCGTTTTTAGTCGCCAATCGGCTTGATAATTTGGCTGTTTGGTTTCTTCCCCCGCGTATTCTATGTGGCAATCAGAAATTGAAAAGCCGGTCGCGTCATAAAACATAAATTCTATTTGATCGTAACTCATTAATTTTTGTAGCGAGTCCGCCCATAAGGTATAAATCCCGCCAACGCCAGCTATTTCCTGCCAGCGGCCCTCCGGCTCATAAACGCCGTCATTGTAGGGGGTGTCTAAGTAATTCCGAACGTAAACCGTCAAGGTGTCGCTTGTAGAAACACTCAATTTTATAAAATCCAGCGTCCGCGCTGTTGCTGGTAAAATAGCTTGAACTAATGCTAATGAATCAAACGAAACTGCATTGCCTTGTGCAAGGTCGATATATTCATTGTAAGAATCATAGCTGGAAGGTGAAATGCTATTCAGGCTGTCAAAATATTTTTCTTGCGCGGCGATTAACGATTCGTGTCCAACGCTAATCTCCCTCCATCGCTCCGCACGTTGTGGAATTGTATCATAAAGCAGCCCATCAATATCTGCCGAATAATCAAAAGTAGAACGATACCGAAATATTTTTAATCCCGTCCGTGGCCGTGGCAAAGAGTTAATATATGGCAACATCGGAGACCACATTAATGTGTTTGTGCGAGTTGCCGGATGTGACGACATCCAAAACGGCGCATAGCTTGATCCCTTCATTACCAAAGATTTTGTTACTACATCCATATACATATAATCATTTTGCCGCGCGTATTCGAGCATTGTCGAATTGATTAGATAGGAATAGCTTGCGTCTTTGTGATACTCGGAACTAACAATCGGCTTCATCCCCATTGATTCAATGGTTTTTGCAAGTGCTTTTTTGCGGTCTATATATGCCTCTAACCCAGGCGCCATAGTCTCGTTTGTGAAACTTATCAAAACGCCGTAGGTGGCATTATAATCTTGGATATTCGGACGATAAAGATGGTAATCGCCGTCAAGCCGAATATCGCCAATTAAGTCCGTGTAATCATGGCCTGGATAAGAATAATTGTCCCAATTCCAATCCGATAACGTTGACAATAAGCTAATATATGCTTTGTCTCGCACGGTGTAATGACTCGATGAATAACTGTCGCCGAACAAAATAATTTTATCGCAATTTATTACGTTTATCTTTTTTGTTCGAGCGCGTGGAATATAATCATCTGGATAATTTTTGTATCGTTTGTCAATATCAAGCGAGCTTCCCTCAATAACCGCAATGTCAAACATATTCAAGCGAGTTTCAACGGTGCCGCCTGCGTCTGCCGTGCGGCCAATTAATGAAATAAGAATCCCGCGAAAGTCTTTGCTGTCATAATTAGCGGGAACCTTTACGCCCTCAATCCAAAAAGTAATAGTACTGTCTGTTGTTGTTTTCCCACCGTCCACGGCTGCCATAATGCCGTCGCCATTTCCAAGATAACCAGCACCAGGGGCGCTGCCGCCGTTTATAAATCCCATATCATACGTTGCATTTGTCAAATAACTCAAATCAAGCCCATACCGAAAACAGATATAACACTGAATTGATAAATCAGTTTGATTAACCAGCGCACTCCGCAGTACGCTAATTTTTAAGCTCACGTATGCTGTGTCTGTATCGCTTGGAATAACACCGATTTTTGCAAGTGATCCTTTTGTAATTTTAACCCCAGGACGTGGGCTGTAATTTGTATATCCAAGACCAACAGCTTCTATTAGTGTCGGCTCATCATAATTTATCATTAAGTCTTGATTGTAGCCTGATTCCATCCAGTAAGCATAGGATGCACTGCCAAGTCCGAAAATAATCGGATTGACCGCTGCACTATATCGTCCCAACACTGCATTGTTAAGCGTGTCTGGCTTTTGCGGTATATGTTTTAGCTGATTTTCCAAGTCTCGTAAATAATCGCCACGCATATAATCGCGGGTAATAGAGCTTACATGTAGCGCCATTTCACCGGTCGCCGTTGTGTCGGTTGTCACGTTATCCGGCAAGCGCCCGCCAGTTACATTTGTTGGAGTCAATCCCCATTCAAGGCCGGTAGCCGTTGCGCTGTTTGCTTTGAGCACATAACCGTCTGTACCTTTTGCAAGCCGTTCGTTCCCGGTGTCGAATGTGTACAAGTCGCCTTTTGTCGTTAATGGCGACGTTTCCGGCATATTCGTAAAATTTGTAGCATCTAAAACTGGAGCCGCGCCGCTTGTTACGTCTTGATCAATATAGCTATGACTTGCACCGGTTGCGCTAATATGAGATGTGCTTGCGACAATCTCATCCCATTTATCAGCGCCTAACAGTCCGGCGTTGTCGGTGTCTGCCTCTGGCAAAACAATATCATCCGCGCCGCCGTCGCTTGTGATTCCGTAAGTTGTTGCGTTTACCGTTCCGGCGCTTAATGCCGTTGAGACGTTTGTTTCCTTTGCTGAATTCGTAACGACATCCGAATGGCTTGCGCCTGTACTTGTTACGTGTGCGAGAGACGTGACAACACTCGAATGGCTGCTAATTTCTCCATCAAGCGCGGAATCTAAAACAAACATTCCTAAATTATAGCGAACGTCTTTAGAATAAAAAATCAAAGAGTCGTTTTCACTTGTTAAATATTGAGAGCCGAGTTTTAAAGTGTCTACATTAATAGTATCACTGCCAGAAATAAATGTACTTATAAAAAGGTTTGCATCCATTCGTTTCAATGCAGTCGTACCGCCATCGCCATATATAAACCAAACTTGATTAGAATCACTTGCCGCGGTTGTCACTTTCCCATAGGTATTTGGTTGTGAATATCCAGCCGAAAAAAGAAACAACAGAATAAAACTAAGACTTACGAGCTTTGAGATCATCCTCAAACTCCTTTATTTTTTTACTGCTAAAATCACGAAAAAAGTTACGAGTAAAATCACGGATAAATTGATATTGTAAAACCATATCTGTTCTTGTAGCACACCATCTAATTGTATTTCTAATTGCTATCACGTCACGGCTCTCGGAGTAATCTCTAAAATGTTAAAAGTTCCCTCAACTATCGGATCCGTATCATCTACTTTAACACCCTTTACACCGTAATTTATACCTTTTATATGTGAAAGCTTTGCCATTTCGATTTCACTTACAACAAATGTAATATCTCCAGCTGTTGCATCATCAACAGCTATAGAGCCATTCCCGGCGGCTGTTGGCGTATCTCCATTAATATATGTTAAGCCTGTAGTGCCATTTATATAAATTAAAGCCGCCGTATCTGCATCGGTTGTTTTATTTTTTACAGCAAAATCTATCCTGTCGTATGCCGATATATCTCCAAGTCCGGTAAGCTGGAATCGCATCGTTGCAAAATTATAAGTTGATATTTCAGAACCATTTACAGCCGCAATAACTGTAATGTCTGAAGTATCTAAATCGCTTAATCCATCTACCCAAGAACGCCCGCTTTCAAATGTTGTAAACACTTGCTGTGCTGCAATTGATGTATCGGCGGTTTCGCCTCGAACGAGAAATAGATAATTTCCAGAGCTCGGAACGGTATATTTGCAAAAGTAAACGCCGCTCCATCCAGCTAAAGTCGTGATTGTTATTCCGGTTGTAATTGCAACAACGGTTCCGGCGCTTACAGAATACTTTGCAAGCTTTATTTTGCTCGCGGCATAGTCGCTCGGAACAGCCCCGTTCCCATCATAGTCTTGGAACACAACAACAAACGCAACAACGTCTCCGGCTTCATATAACATTTTAGGTTACCTCGTAAAATACAATTTGAAATAATTCCCCTGCATCCCCAAGTCCGGCATAATAATAAAGCGGGGACCGGTTATCGACTCGGACTTTGTAAAACGTCGACTTATCAAATAGATATGTAGGAAAAAAGTTTATATCGTCGGTTTCGGTTCTCAAAGTGGTTACAAATGTTCTTGTAACATCGTTCGGCTGGATAAGTAGGCGCCATGTTTTGCGCCATGCACTTCTATGGTAGATAGTACTATGGCCATCCTCGTATTTGTTTACTTGAAAATCTTTTTTCCAAGATTCAATTAAACTATTTACATTAGTATCGAGAATGTGAATATCATTTCCGCTTGATATGCAGCGAATCCCCGCATTTTCTCTGCTTGAACCTGAAATATCAAATGCTTCAAGGGATATACTTTGAGTCAATCCGAGCCCTAACATATTAGACGTGGAAGCATCAAGAGCTATATTTTGCGTCTCAGAAACTAAAACGCCAGTTGATCCAACGGTTGTATCTGATCCTGTTAGTGATATGTTTTGTGATTCTGAAACGGTAGTGCTCGGAATCTCGGTATAATAAACTGTTATTTCAATGTGATCAATTTCAGCAATACAAGGAGCCGAGCCAGACGCTTTTTTCACAGCAACGCCAACACCGAAAAAATAATCGTTTACATTTTCTGCGGTTAGCGTTCGGCTCCAATCATCTGTTGCTCCGCCATATGTTTCTATCGTATCTACAAGAGGCCAGTTTGTTGACGATGCTTTTTCGTCACCTGCAAAACCGGTCTCGGCGGTGACATACAGCATTACAGATTCATCCTCGGCAAATATATGGCTATTTCTTCTCTCAACACTAACGCCGACGCCATTTATAGTGGCTCCAGCTGGAATGGTAAAATTAAAACCAAGTCCAAGCAAATAATATGAATTTATATAAGATGAATTCATATCTGCTGATGCCCTTAAATTATCAGACGTAGTAGCATTGCTTTCATTATCCCACTCGAATCCACCGGGATATGGGTATGATAGAAAGCCTGTGGGCGATTTTGTTTGACTTGCCATTATAACCTTTTTAATACGTCCAATTTCAGCAAGGTCATAAATTCTATGACTTGCGCTGTCAACTTGTTCACTGCTTGGCCCTATCGCATTTCTTGAACATGAAACAAACATAACTACAATTGCGATTACTGCTAATAACTTTCTCATGACATTCTCCTTTTGTTGGTTAGTTATATATACAAGAGAATGTACTAATTAATTCCTTTAATTGCATATAAATAAAAAAATTAATTTGCCAAAGTAAAAGTTATATCATCGTCTAAAGTATAACCACTCTCTACGGTGTGCGAGCTTGAAAAATCAGCCGCCACAATTAAAGTTCCTGCTGTTGCTGCTTTTGTCCCGTCGGTAGTTATAAACGTCCCGCCTATAGTTCCGCTTCCATTAATCGAAAACGATACAGTAACACCTGCAGCAACGCCCGCCGCAGCCGCGCCAAATGTCAAGGCTTCCCGCGTTCCCTCTGAATAAATTGTTAGCTCAGTCCAGGAAGCGTGACTTGCCATTGTATCGGCTAAAACTGCCGTTCCTGTAGATTTCAAGCCGACATAAAAAGCCGCAGTATAGCTCGAACCGGATAAAAATTCATCAAGCATATTGTTTAGTCCGGTAGTAACGACAAGATTATGAACGTTATCCTCACGCCAAACAAGGTTTCCTTCCCTATCGTAGCATTTAAAATTGTGGATAGTTCCGTTTTTAATCGTTTTCAATTTAACCTCACTATATTAAAATTCATGTGCTGTATCGTAAGATTTCCAGACTTATCAGCTTTCGCCTTCAACTTTATTTCTTCATCGACTTCAAAAGTAGCAATGCCTGTACCTGAAAAGCTACCAATATCTCCGGCAGTTCCTATTTTTCTTTGAGCTTCCGTTTGAGAATCTTCAACATCATCGACAAATAAAGAGGCGTGTATAAGAGTATTGTTTACTGAATGCGTACAGCTTATAGAATAGCTTATTTTATATTGTCCGGCTGTCACAATTGTCATTGTAGAATCATTTGTCATTGTTACGCCGTTTGAATAACCTGCCGCCATTGCAATAGCGTAATATTTTGAAATAGTGCCTGTAGCGGTCACGCTGTCGTCGTCTATGTACATTTCTCCGATTGCATGGGCCTTTGTTGTTAACCAGGACATCAAAGAATCAATTGGCATTTTGTAAGCTGTTAACGCGCTTGCACCGTTTAATGCTTCAATATAAAGATTGACGCTATCTTTTGCCGTTATCGTTGCAACGGATAACTTTTCCCGATCATTGACATATTGAGAAAATCCAAGAGTCGTAAATAATAAAAAGAAAATCATTTTTTTAATCATAGCTACCACCTATCCGGTAATTTAACTTTTACACCGCCCGGCATTGTCAATGCCTCACCGTCCGCCATTAAAAGAAATGGGCCTTCCGTCTCGGTCAAATGAGATCGATCTACTACATTTAATACAACAGAATACTTTTTAAAAATATTTAAAGTATATCCGAAAATCTCTATTTCAGTTTCAATATCTGGATAAGGTGAATCAAGATCGTATCTTTCACCAATCAAAGTAGAGAACGTTTTAAAATCAGTTTCAAAATTTATTATCTTTAATCCATTTGCGAAAATACTATACAAATAGGTTAAAAGTTGCTTAACAACGTCTTGAGAATAATAGCCTGGAAGGTCTAAAACCTTTTCTCTTTTATATCCGTGAGTTGTTAAGCTTGTATTTGCAGCGTCCGTCTCTGGATAGATATAAGTCTTTGTGAATTCTTTTTCAATATAATCATATCCATAATTCGCACGAAACGAGTTAAAGACTTCCATCGAATTTATATTTGTCGTCCCGCTTAATAGAACACTATTATCTATTTCATCCAGCGATTCAGTCCATCTCTTTATTAAGCCGGCTATATTTTCAATTCCTCTTGACTGTATTCCATATATTCCAGCATGAATACTAATCAGTTCAAGAGCTTGCAAAATATTTATATCGCGGTCAAAAGTTATCGATTGATTGAAATTATTTAGATCACAGTAATTCCAAAAATAATCAAAACTATAGTCAATCGTGTCTTTTGTTCCGCGTGCTTTCCATGTCACTGTAGCGCCGGATGGATAAGGATTCGACAAAGCCGAAACTGTTAGCGTCGTATATGGCGGATAACTTGTTGAATTTGTGTTACCTGTTGTTACCGTAACATCCTCGGTAGTCGTTCCGAAAGTCAAGGTTATTGTTTCACCTGTTTTTATTAAAGTAGGAAAATCAACATTGATATCTATTGACGTTCCGCTTGCCGCGACTTCTGTATTCAACGTTCCAATATCTTTAGAGCCGAAAAAAGAGCTACAATTTAATTCTTTATTTTCAATCCCAGCCGCAATATATAAAGCATAAAGAATAGAAACCGCGTTTTGATTTTCGTAACTTCTCCCGGTTACAAATTCAATCACGTCATCTTTTCTAAAATTTCCATCCCAAGCCGTTGTCGGTATGGTTAAAACGCTGGTCTCAGTAAATTCTGAATTTATACTCCCCGTTGTATTTGAAATATCCGGGCCTGAAATATTAAAGGCTGTCGTACTTGTAAAAACAATTTGCCACTTACCAAGAGCACAAAGACTTCCAACAGTTACAACAGATCGATCGAATGTTCCGCTGCCATAAATTGTGAAGCTTTCGGAGTAAGCCGTTGAATCATACGCATCAGGCAAAACAGATGGAATAATATAAACCGTATCGGAAACAACTAAAACAAAGTCCTCTTCTAATGTGCCGCCGTTCCCATCGGTCACGGTAATCGAAAAAGAACTTACGCGTGCATCTGTTGGCGTTCCTGAGATTTCTCCAGTGCTTGCCGTCAATGTCAAGCCCTCGGGCAACGCGCCACTTGTAACTGCATAGGTATATTGTCCACCGCCGCCAGTTACTTTAAGAAATACAGAATAAACTTGCTCTTTTGCAGCCGTTGGCAGACTTGAGCTTGTGCTAAAATCTAATACACCATTACTATAATACATCTTATCAATTTCACCATAACCAGAACCGGATACATCGCACATAATCATAAACCCAACTTGCGTTGGCGTGCTTGACTCTGTAGAGTTCGTTGTCATTAGCGTCCAGGAATCGGCAATTGCTTCTTTATAATAAAAAGAATACAGAGTTGATACTTTTTTAATCTTTACCCAAATTTCGCCCGTTGTAATCACTGTATTGTCAATTAGATTTTCATCGCTTACTCGATAAACAGACGCGCCATAAGTTCCGGCGCTTGAAGTTGTGCGACATCCGCAAATATAACCTTCATTCGTTCCTGTTCTAACATATACGCCGACATAATTAGCATTCTGTCCATCAAGGTCTGCTGCGTTTACTTTGCCGTAAATTGTCCAATCTCCAGAAAGTCCGCTTGCGCCGTCTAAATATAAATGAGGTGCATCGTCGCTATCGGCATCCCATTCATGATTACCCGTTACTGTGACTCGATACCAAGATTCTCGTGCCGCCAAAGACGTTGTTAGTCCCTTGTCAACTTCCGTATAATCACCAAGCCCAAGAGCACTTGTAAAATCATCGTTTAAATTTGGATCGACATACAATTCACAGTCAATAGCATGAAATTCGCCGTTTGCGTTTGTAGCTTTCACGGTAAAGTTAAATGTTCCGCTTTCTGTTGGCGTTCCGGATATAACACCAAGAGAGGACAAAGTCAAGCCCGTTGGCAAAGAACCGCCGGACACTTCAAAATCATACGGCGGAGCATTCCACGTATTGAGATAAGTCACAGAATCAACCAGGCCACCGACTGAATTTATTGTCATTAACTTTTTTGCGCTGGAAGAATCGGCCCCGGTTAGCTTTTGATTTAAAATATACTTTCTACTATCCGAGCAACTTAACGAAGAAAATCCCCTGGTCAAAACAGGCAGACTATTTATTCGCCCATAAAATACCGTAATAGTTTGAAGTGTCGCCTCAGTTACATTTTTCAATCGAATTAAAATCGGCTTTCCAACGGGCGTATAATTGTAAAAAAGAGAATTCGTTTTTTCTTGATTAAAATATCCGTCCGGGTCGTTGAACGTGATCATTATATCGCTTACTGTTGGCGTTATTCCGAACTCTGGATCAAGGTCTTTTATTATTCGAATCGGAGAAATGTCAGAAATATCATATTTTCCGGCAAACAATATATTTTCGCCGTCCGGGTCAAATATAACCTCAGTCACAAATTCAGCACCATTCATTTTCTCAAGTGCTGTTTTCCATAGAGTAGGAATATTTCCATCATACCAGGGCATTAATCAATTCTTTTCCATGTAATTAATAATTCTTTTTGATTCTTTTCAAATTCTCTCGTGCTATGTCCTTCTCGAACAGATTTAATTTCAATATCAATATCGTCATTTAATAAAATTGAAACAAAAGAATATCCAGTCTCGTGTCCGTAGCAATGTGTTCTTGTTTTTAGGCCACATTCGTTTAGTGCTTTTAAAAGTATTACTCTTTCGTTATCAGCAACAAAAACACCGCTCCCAAAATCAACAACAGATTGATTGTCCGTCATTTCGTGGTGATGGTTGCAAGGCTTATATTTATTTGAATCTTTTATCACTTCGAACTTTCCAATAAATTAAAAGTCGTCTTATTCAAAGCTTCTCTACGCCCAAAGGCATAAAACTTTTTAACCTCATCCGGCAATAAAATTACATTGTAGCTTACGGAACCATCATAATCCATGTGGGGATAAAATACCATTTCGGCAAGTTCGTTTATAATCTGTAAAATTCTATCTTGTGTTGTTCCGGTTACATCCAAAATAGATACTTGCCATTTTTTATATTGAGCATCATAAATCTGTACAAAGTTTGCAGTCTGTTGGCTTTTATGTGCAATGATAGTTTGTTCCGGCATTTCCCGCACTTGACAAAGTTCTTCATCTGTAAATAAAACATCACCGCCATCAAGTGTGAATTTCATTGCAGTGCTCAATATGGATTTTCTCCAGGTTCATAGTTTCTTTGCTTATCTTTGATTCTTGGATAAACTTGCTCGGTCACTTCAGCGTATGCGGCCGGGCCTGCTTCATGAACATCGACATAGATAAAATTTTGAGTCTGTTGTTTTTCGCCTTGACCAAAGCCGCGCAAGCTTCCAGATCGATTCAGCTCTTGGAATGCACTTGCTCCATGCATCCCGACAACGCTACGATTAATTACCGCTTCGCCTCTTTGCAATTTAGCGATAACCTCAGATCCGCTTGATAATCCGTTGTGTGCTGTGACTATGCCATTATGAGCGGTTACTATGCCGCCTGTATGTAATCCACCTATTCCGAGCCTTCCACCGCCAATCGTTATAGCTCCAGCCGATAATGCAACATTAATAAGCCTTTGTATATCATCTGTCGCAGCACCGGCGGCATCGCCAACGCCAAAAAGCAACATCATTAACTCTGCAATCCATTGGTTAAATGAATCAAGCTCATCGCCTTCAAGGAATGCACCAAACATTGTAGTCCATTCATCAAATAATGACATAGCAGCGTCAGGGCCAACAAGATCAATTAACGCAGAAAAAGCAGATTCTATTTGATCAAATAATTGATTGAATGCGAGACTACCAGGATCAAGGTCTCCAAGCATTGTAAATGAACGCATAATTTGTTCTAAAATTAGATCGGCAACATCATCTCCAAATTTATCAGTAAAAACATCTCCGAACAAATCTAATTGTTCAAGCGTATACTCTGTTATTGACTGCAGGCTTAGAAATAATTCGTTATATGCTTCTCCAAATCCAAATGAAGCGGTTAATCTTTTTATCTCATCCGCTGCCCATTTTGCCTTTGCCACAAGATCGTCGTAAACATCTCCGGTCGCCGTTTCCATTTGAACAACAGCCTCGTCTAAAACTTGGCTATAATAATCAAGCAAATTAGACTGGAAATTATCTGGTAACATTCCAAGTAAATCATCGATGCCCTGTAAACTTACGCCGACAAGCTTTAATCTGTTTTCTATTTGTTCAATAGAGCGGCTTATTTCTGGTTTGCTAAAAAAACTCATCCCAAGGGCAACGGCTTGTAATCCAAGTGTAACTGGATCGATTCCACCTGCAAGCAATTGCGATAATCCACCGAATACAAGATTTAAGCCTTCCTTTGCAGTCTGTGATGCCCCTTTCATCATTGGTAAATCATTTACAATATCGCGGACAAGAGATAAATAACTTGACCAATCTATGTTAGCATCTTTTGTTTTCTCACCTGTATCTTCTGTAGCCTTTCCAACTGCGACTATTTCCGGCGTTAATCCCCTAAATTCTCCACGAATTGCACCTGTAGTATCATTCAGAATTAATATTTTATCTGAATAATCCTTAATAGGTTCTATAGCATCTTCTTGCTCTTTGGTTAGGGCTGATATTTCCAACTGTAATGATTTTATTTGTGTTTCATATTTTGATGACATTTCTGCCAACGCTTTTTCGGCGTCTGTTAATTCTCCGGCTGATTGTGTTGCCAAGCCCTCTTTGTCAGACATTGTTACTATTGCTTCATTAACGCCTTTTATCTTTGCTTTTGTATCTTCCATTTGCGTAGATAATGAGTTCATGGCAAAAGCATTGCCGCTTGCCATGTCTTTTCGTAACTTTGCTTCTCGCTCTATCAGTATTGCCAATTCATCGTTTAATTGACTAAGCGTTTTTCCACTTACAACTTCATTAACTTCATGTTCTTGCAATTTCATAGATGCAACCATTAAAGCGGTAAGTCCAGCAATCAATAAAGCTATTGGCCCACCAGCAACGGCAAGCCCCTTCGCTGTAATTCCAAGTCCTACCATAGCAGTATTTAAAGAATTTACAGCAATTACAGCCTTTCCTATAATAGCAAAGCCACCAAGTACAATTATAATCTTACCCAAATTCTCAATAAACTTTGCTACTTTTTCAGGATTTGCGGTTAATAATTCTACAAACTCTTTCAATTTTGGAAGAAACCTATCGCCAAGCTCGACAAATGCAATTACAAAGACATTCTTTAATAATTTTAATTGACTTTCAAATGTTGAAAATCTTTTTGTCGCTTCTATTGTCAAGGCGTTGTTTTCTTTGTAAGCCTTCTTTGCCCGATCTAAAGCACCTGTAAATATGTCACTTGCATTGGATGCTCCGAGCAAGGAGTCACGTAAACGAACTTCGGTCATGCCTAAATCTTCCAAGACGGAAAAAGTAGAGCCGCCCTCTTTGCTAACTTTACCAAGGCCTACGATAAATTTAGCTATAGCACCCCCGGCATCTTTCTCGTATGCTTCCTTGAATTGCTTTGCATTCATCCCAGCTATTTTAGCGAATTTATCTAATTGATCTCCGCCTTTTTCCGTTGCCGCCGCTATTTTAATAAATAGTTTCGAGAATGCCGTTCCACCCGCTTCTGCATTAATGCCGACAGATGTAAGTGCGGCTGACATGCCCAAAATTTGATCTTGCGATAATCCTATTACAGAACCAGATTTTCCAAGACGTTGCGCCATTGCTGAAATTTCGGATTCAGTAGTCGCAGAACTATTTCCCAAATCTACGATAGTAGAAGCAATTCGCTCGATTTGTTCTGCTGCTGTCATTCCCTCTGGTGCTACTTGTTTTGTGATATTGACAAAGCGCGCCATTTCGGTCGCGGCCGCCTCAATGGTTAAATCAGTAGTAACGCCAAGTTTCGCTATTGTTTCTGTAAAGCTTACCAAGTCTTCAGTAGCTATGCCTAATTGACCGCCAAGCTCTGCAATTTTATTCAGTTCATTAACAGATACGGGAATCGTTAAAGACAAATCCTTCATCTGTTGCGCCATTTCTTCACCGGCTTCTGTCAGGTTACCGAATCCATCATCAAGACCGTCAACAGTTTTTAAAACACCTGCAAAAGAACTTTCAAAATCAGACGCGGCTTTCACGGCACCGACAAATATAACGGCACCAGCAACAGCAACAGCGTTCAAGGCCATGCCGACTTTTTTAGAAAATGCTTGTGCTTGCGCGTCGGCTGTCTTTAATGATGCAGCATATTGAGACGTATTGCCAACACCTAAATAAGCAATAATGTCGCCACTGCCAAAACTACCTGAAAAATTTCCAAAAGGATTAGGCATTAATAGTATACCTTAATATTAATCATTTCGCCCGTATCAGGGTCTTTGATTCTTTCGATATAACTGTTCGATTTTTGTTTCCCTTTTTTCTGCATCAGGCTTTTTGGTTTATGGCCTTCTTTTAAGTGCGCTGATTGATACATCATATAAAATACATCTATCGCGCCGATTATCTTGTCAGATTCGGATTGAAATTCTTCAAACGAATTTAGTAAGAATTCTCTTCTAATTGGATGCCGTAAATCCGCAAGTAAATTTTCATCAAATGGACCTCGATAGCCTAATACTTTCGCAAGAAACAATTGCAGCTCCCACTCGGGGACATCGCGGGAGCTTATTAGTTTTTTACTGAATCAACTTCTTTTTTATCCTTGTCCATCTTTGTAGTCAGTTCACCGAAAGCTGTTGACAATAGTGTCATTAGCTCGATACTTCCACCAATTTTCAGTGACACCGCAATAACTTCTTGCTCTGTTGGAAATAAAATCTCATTTGTTTCTCTGTCACGTAATAGGCGGGGAATAACAGAACCGACCATTCGCGTACGTGCCATATATGGTGCGCGCTGCTCTGCTCTATTTTTAGGCTTTTCTTTTTCAATATCGTGCAATTTCTTTTGTTGATCTACTTTCAAGAGCTCTTTGAATTCTTTACTATTTTTAAGACCGTCAATTTCCTCTTGCCACTTTGCAGTGTTAATCGGTTTTTTATCATCTCCGCGTGCAATGAGTTCATCCATTGCATCAAGCTTCAACATCTCAAGTTGTTCATTCATTTGAAAGTAATCTGGAGAGATCAATTTTGCTTTGATAATTTCGTTGTCATCAAGTGGAATGTCTACGTCAACTTCGTTTATTTTGTATCTATTTGCTTGCTGTAATTTCTGGAGCGCTGTTAGTTGAGTCATTTTTTAATTCCTCGATTTTTTGGTGTAGAATTGTTCTAATTTTACGATACGAATTTGCGAAGCTATTAACTTCACAGTAACAATCATTTTCACGAACTTTTTTAATCAACTCTGGATCAATATCATTCCAGAGCATGTAAATAACGGGGCGACCGTAATACTTTTCTCCCGTTTCGAATAAAACATCCGGTTCCTTTTTTGTGTGTTGTAAAACGGCCGCGCCCTGGAATATGTTATTTGTAACGAAATTATTTTCATTCATTTTTTTTCTCGATATTTTTATGGTTTTTTCACTTATTTTTTATCAAGCTGTTGTCGCTGCATAGGTCGCCGTTACTTCAGAAGAAGCAACAGGCGCAACCGCACGGGACAATGTTGTCGTTACGTTGCTCCAACCTGTTTTTTCAACTTTGCCAAAATTGTCTGTGGTAAGTTTATAAACGACTTGAACGATTTCATCATAATACCAATCATGATTCTCTTCATCCGTTGCGTCGGTCAAGTTTAGCGGAGTAGCAGACAATGTAAAATCTGTAGTGGATCCGTCGCCATCAAATCTATCAACGACCAATTGCGAGCCAGTGTAAAGCATGAACGGAGAAAGCTTAGAATAGAAAGGAAGATCAACTATTTCATCTTCCATCGGAGAATCGAACTTCCATTCTCTCATAATCAAGTTTCTCCAGACCTTGCTAAACAAATGCGTTCCGTCTGGTTTACGGACAATAAGTTCCCAATGGATAACAGGGTTAGTACTTGCAAGCATCGGCAAAGCATAGTCTGTGCCCATTGTTTTGTTTTTGATTCTTGCGATCAATGTTTCAACTTCGCCGCTCAACATTTGGACGGTAAGGTCATGTGTAAACAGTGAGCGTTTTTCAAAATATTCATCTTCGCCAGCGCCCTGGTTGTATACGTTTTTTGTATTCGCCGGGGTAAATGGAGTAGATGTCAGGTTTTGAACACCAACAACATTATAAGGCGTAATAGGAGCCGCGACCGTATCTGCGAGAACCCAAATTCTATGTAATGCGTTATAGCCTTCGGGTACGCTGTTTAAGGTTGGAGCCGCTATAAAGTCAGTTACAGCCATGATTTATCCTTTCAAAAAAATATCAAATTCAGACCGAAATTCGTTCGTATCTACATTTTTTAAGACCTCAGTTGGCCCCTCGATACGATCAATCTGAATTCCTTGTGCTAATAAAGTCGTTCCGGTATAAGCGGCACTATTGGTCACATCGAACGTAGTGTCTGCCATCCGGCCCTTATGCCGGAACGAATAAAGTATTTGTGATTCAGCTATTCCTATTTCTTCCGCGCCACCTGCGAGTCTGTCATTCCATACGCCAAGCCGCATCATCCATTGTCCGAGACCGATTTGTGAACCTTGATTTTTGATCTCACCACTTTGAAACTTTGGCGGCTGTACATAGATTAGAACCTCTTCCAGGTTAAACTTTTCCTCGTTTGGATAACCGTAAATAATTGTCCATCGATTCCAAGGAGCAGAAACCTGTAATGCTTGCAAGTATTCGACAATGCAGTCCTGAATATCTTCTACTATGTAAGTATTTCTGATCATGCCCGGCCCGTCTTTCGCACACTATTCAAAAAAGTGGCGCGCCAAAAGTGCATTATCGGCATTTTCGCATATTGAACAGCGTTTTCAAAATACGGTCGCGGAGCCATGTGCTTTGTTCCAAAATGAACATACTTTGCATAATTAGAAACCCTGGAATCCATGCCGTGCATGTACAAATAAGGTGTAACCATTTTTTGCTGATAAGCACGAAACAAAGTTCCCGTCACGCGGGTAACTGGCAATCGACCAGGCATATAAGAACCGCCGGACAAGTTCGAAGCTATATTCCCGCCAAGCTTGTTATTGCCATAATCAACGATTTTTTTAACCTCGGGCCCGTACTCACGCAAAAGCTTGTTTACTTTCGCATTCCATCGGAGTACGTTTACCGTTCCACCTTTCCCAGTGCTACTCATGATTTCCTGCTTATCAAAAATAGGTCGCCAATAAAAGAGCTTCTAAACTGCTTAAAATGTCGCCGTGTCACGTACTGAATGCTATCGATAGTCCAATAAGAATTGGCTTCATCGTATGAGCTTGCATCAAAATAACTTCCATCAGTCTTTGCACAGCCCTCAACTATGAAATCCACATTTTGCAGTTGTCCGATTGCATCGCGTATTTCAGAAGATAGAGAAGCCGTATTTGCAAGGGCACGAATATCGCTAAGTACGATTTTAAGCGAAACAGTAGTCTCGGTAGTATCTATCAACTCCAAGCCCGCACAATCTTCATCGTCCGGTTCCGGATTGTTAATGTGCCATTCAGGAGAATGCGATCCACGCTTTACTGTACAAGGGCAAACGGTGCCAGTCACATAATAAAATGTAACCGGCAGACCATTTTTCGCCAAATTAATTGTGAGTCGTGTCGAACTCAAGAGAACCTACTTAGCGGGCCGCCACTTGTATCTGAATAATGAATATTTGTCAAGTCTTGACCGTCATTCTGATAATCGTCGCCACCTGTAGAAGATCCACCGGGAACAACAACCGCAGCGCCACATCGAGCAAGGGATTCTGTCCACTCAGATTCAAAGGCGTCAAGAGATGTTTGTAAGTTATTCGCATTAGTCCCTTTAAATTCGATCAATGCCGCCTTGTAATTTTCCTTTGGTGCGGATGATAAAACAATCCAGGCACACCGTGCGACCTGTGCTACTTTTGCCATTGTTTGCTTTGAACTATTTAATCCAGCATAAGTCAAGGAATTATCATCTAAAATGATGTCAATCCATGCCTCAGAGGCTGGAATGTAAGCTAATGAATTTAAAGTCGGGTCTGTGACTTCAACTTCAAGCATTGTCAAAAGCCGCTGTCGAACTTGTTCAGGGGTTATGCGATAGTCGCTCATTATCTTTTCCAGATTACGGTTAAGTCGCAAGTTGTTGATTTTGCAAATACCACGCGAATCCAGGGCCAACCGATAAAGAGATCACGGGGCAATGGTATCGCGTAAGCATTCGTTGAATCTGGCAGCGTTAGCGTATATGCGGAATCTGGATCGGCTGTCATAATAGTATACCAGGTTGTTGCTCCAGACGCCAAACCGCCTTCGAATGTAATAATATCTCCACCCGAATCGGGTTTCGCTATGCCGCCAAGATATGTACCGGTCGGTGCATCGATAGAATCGCTTGTAGTTTCTGCGACAAATGAAACTTCTTCCATTTGAATCTGCGAAAACACCGCACTTGAAAAACATAAAAATAAAAATAGGAATAGCAGTTTCATAATTTTCACCTTTTATGGAATCGCGCTTGTGTCAGCAATTGCGTAAAAGTCAACTCCGGCAACGGTTAATTTAACCCACTAACCACTTGC
>Ga0233437_1002864_pt1 | contig 24584 bp, 21 predicted proteins | sample SI_122_August201_FD_182714 | JGI IMG/M metagenome (GOLD analysis project Ga0233437, IMG submission 182714) | Seawater microbial communities from Saanich Inlet, British Columbia, Canada - SI_122_August2016_200_MG | ecosystem: Environmental > Aquatic > Marine > Inlet | place: Canada: British...
TCATATCCTCTTGATCTTTGAATATAAACTATTTTCGGGCTTTTAGTTTTTAAAAAAACTTCTAATCCGTTTATATCCAGTTCTTTATCCTTATTAAGCTCTAACTCTTTATAAACTACACCTCTATCGATAAGTGTGTTTTTTACATCAGAAGAAATCCCTATTGCAGTTGCTAATGTATCATACGGTTTACCGCATACACTTAACAGACATTCGTCTTTGCTTAATAGTGATGATAAAGTTAAAAAAATCGCATGAGTACCCGAAAGAATATGTGGGCTGACTATTGCCTTTTCGCCTTTAAAAATTCGCGCAAAAAGAGCTGAGAGTTTTTCTCTGCCCATATCAGAATAACCATATCCTGTTGTTGGATTAAAATTCGTGCTAGATATCTTTTCAGACTTGAATGAACTTAAGACTTTTGCTTGATTTGCTTTAGAAATTTCGTCATAAAATTTAAATTCTTTGCTTAATCCCTTTTCAGCATCAAACACGAATTCAACTACGGATTTATCGACATCTAAAGACGCAGCAAAAAAATCACTGCTGTTATCTTTCGTCATCTTTATTCTTCTGGTGCTGGCTGAGTCATTAAGTTAACTGATTTTGCTGGTGTTATTGTAGAAACTGCATGCTTATAAACCATCAACTGTTTACCTTCGGTTTCAAGCATAATAACAAAATTATCAAAACCCTTTACAATACCCTTAATTTGAAATCCATTACATAAATGAATTGTTACTTGTATTTGATCTTTTCTAATTTGATTTAAAAATACATCCTGAAGAACTACCATATTTTTTTGCATTTTTTTGCCCACCTTTATATATCTATATATTTATTTTATACCACTTATTAGATAATTTAAACAGTTTTTTTCAGAAAAATCCAACCATTTAGTCCTATTATCTCGTTTAAACCATGTAAATTGTCTTTTTGCAAACCTTCTTGAGTTTCGCTTTACTAATCTAATAGCTTCTTCTTTCGATATATTCCCATTTAAATAATCTATTATTTCTTTATATCCAATTGCTTTGAGTGCTTTATGATTTTCACCATACTCATCAACTAAACCTTTAACTTCGCTTATTAATCCTTTTTCAAGCATAATATCAACTCTATTATTAATTTTCTCATATAAAAATGGTCTTGGATGTGTTAATCCAAATATTTTAAAATTATATTTGGTATTTATTTTTTCAAAATCGAATTTTTTTACTTCATTACCTTCGTTATCTAAAACCTCTAATCTTCTAATAATTCGTTTTTCATCGTTTTGATGTATGCGATTAGCCGCATCAGAATCTAAATCTTTTAAACGCTCATATAAAGATCTAAGTCCTTTTTTTCGTATAATTTCTTCCATCTCGTTTCTAAAATCCTCATTTAAAGGTGTTGATGTAAAATCCAAATCATAGACTATAGAGTTTATATACAGCCCTGTTCCGCCAACTACAACCGGCGTCTTATTATTTTTATGAAGATTATCAATTATTTTAAACGATTTGTCTTTAAAATCTGATACACTAAAATCTTCATCTATATTAACTATATCAATCATATGATGCTTTACAATTTCTTGTTCTTGCTTTGTCGGCTTTGCTGTCCCGATATCCATTTTACGATAAATCTGCATTGAGTCAGCAGAAATCAACTCACAGTCGATATGTTTTGAGACTTCTAATGCAGCTCCAGATTTCCCGCTTGCGGTAGGGCCGAGAATTACGACAATATCTTTCATCATACTGTCCTTCTAAAATACTTTTTTAATTCTTTTTCGCTTAAAGTTGTGATAACAGGTCTGCCATGCGGACACGTCGGCATATGGCCTGTGTTAATAAATAAATCTACTAAATGTTTTGCTTCAGCATAATCTAGATTATTGCCGGCTTTCACAGCTTTTTTACATGATGTCATAATTAGTTTTTCAACATTTGATTTTAAGCTGTTATTTTCTTCGCTCGCTGAATCAGTAAAATCATCAATAAGTTCTTCGATGCTTAAATCTGTCAACAAACTTGGTAATGCAGAGAAACTTGCTGATAAATTATCATTAATTTCAAAGCTGAATCCCAAACCCAAAAGAATATCCTTATTTTCTTCCAGCATTGTTTTTTCTTCTAAAGAGAGTGTTAGAGTTTCTGGAATAAGCATCATTTGACTTTTTGGAGCTTTTAAATTAAATGATTCTAACAGCTTATCAAATATTAATCTTTCATGCGCTGCATGCTGATCAATTAATAAAAGTGTTGTGCCATACTCAACTAAAAGATATGAATTTAAAAAAGAACCAATATATTTAGGGTCTGGTTTAATTTCAGTATTCTCTTGTTCGTTTAAATTACTTATAATTTCTTTTTCATCATCAAAATTTAAATCTAGAGCAAACCCGTCATTTACTCCTTCTACATTAATCTCATTTAAAGCATCTTCAAGCCCATAGTCAGCATTTTTAACACTTATTTTACCTTCGACTATTGTATTAAGTTCAATGTTTTCAGGTTTCACCAAATCCTTGTGAAAAACACTAAATACCTGCTGCTCTGTATCTTCAATATTTTCAGATTTAGAAAACTTAATTTTCGGCAATGAATTTGTCGAGCTTAATGTGAACTCTATTGCTTCTGTTAATGCTGTTTCCAACATTTTTTCATCTCTAAATTTAATTTCAAGTTTGTTAGGATGTATATTAACATCAACATCAGATAAAGGAAGTTCTATATTTAAAATATAAAAAGGAAATAACCCTGGTACAAGCCATTTTGAATAAGCTTTTGCAATTATATTTACAATGTTATTGTTTAAAACATATCTTCCATTAATAAATGCTGATTGCTTTTTTCTGTTTTTGAAAGCAAATTGCGGAACACCAATCAAGCCATTAATCTTGATGTTTTCATAGTTGTAGTTAACAGTTAAGGTTTTTTCTTTTATGTCTGCGCCATACACTGATTTTGCTGACAAGAGAAGATTTCCTTCGCCAAAGCTTTGCATGATAGTCTTATCATTTGATATAAATTTAATTGCAACATTAGTATAAGCTAAAATAAATCTTGCTATTATGTCTGAAATAGCCGAGGCTTCTGCCCCATGACTTTTTAAAAATTTTAATCTTGCAGGTGTGTTGTAAAAAAGATTTTTAACAATTATGCTTGTCCCATCTGCCATACCAAGATATTTTTTATTGTTAAGAGCCCCTCCGCTAAGGCTTATAGAAATGCCGCTTTCTTCGTCAGCTGATTTAGTTATAATATCCATATGTGATACAGCTGATATAGCTGATAGTGCTTCTCCTCTAAAACCAAGCGTCCCGATTGCATCTAAATCATCAAATTTTGATATTTTACTTGTTGCATGCCTTTTAAAAGACATCAAAGCATCCTCTGACATCATGCCGCTTCCGTTATCGGTTATTCTTATAAAACTAACGCCGCCGTCTTTAATTTCAACAGACATAGCCGTGCATTTTGCATCAATGCTGTTTTCCATCAACTCTTTTACAACATTAAAAGGCCGCTGGACAACTTCACCTGCAGCTATTCTGTCTATTAAATATTTATCGAGTAGTTTTATACTTCCCATGCTAACCTCTAATTTTTTAATTAAGTTTAGATTTAATATCGAACAAAACGTCTAACGCTTGTTTTGGGGTCATGTCATCCATATCAAGTGATTCTAATTTTTCTATTATTTCCTCTGAATCATGGTCTTTTATCGGAATATCCTCAACAGTATCATGAATTTTAGAGGTGTCTTGACCTAATACATGAGATTTAGTTAATGCTTCTAGGATATCTTTAGAACGATTAACAACTTTGCTCGGCAGCCCAGCAAGCTTTGCAACTTCTATTCCAAAACTCTTGTCTGTGCCTCCTTTGGCTATTTTATGAAGAAATATAATGCTGTCTTCAAACTCTTTTATCGTGACGCAATAGTTTTTTACACCAAATAATCTTTCTTCTAAATCGGTAAGTTCATGGTAATGCGTTGCAAAAAGAGTCTTTGCTCCTATTTCGTCCTCTTTGTTTATATGCTCTATAACAGACCATGCGATACTTAGCCCGTCGAGTGTACTTGTCCCTCTGCCAATTTCGTCTAATATTAACAAACTATTAGATGTAGCATTTCTTAAGATATTAGAAACTTCATTCATTTCTACCATAAAAGTAGATTGACCGGAAGACAAATCATCCATTGCCCCGACTCTTGTGAAAATCCTGTCTACAATTGCTGTTTCGCAAGAGGCAGCAGGAACAAACGACCCCATATGGGCCATTAAGATAATAATCCCAACCTGTCTCATATAAGTACTCTTCCCTGCCATGTTCGGGCCTGTAATAATCAGTGTCCGATTTTCATTCATGTCCAAAGTAGTATCATTAGGCACAAAAGTTTCTTTTATAATCTTTTCAACAACAGGATGACGGCCATCTTTTATGTTTATTTCGCCATTTTTACTAAAACTTGGTCTAAAATATCCATTTTGTATCGCTACAGTAGCCAGCGACTGAAGTGTGTCTATTTTGGCTATGTTTTTTGCCGCAATTTGAATTCGCTCAATAAATTCGTTTATATTATCTCTTAACTCCAAAAATAATTGATACTCACGCTTTTCACATTTCTCTGTTGCTGACAGTTTTTCAACTTCTATATCCTTTAATTCTTTTGTTATATACCGCTCACATCCGGCTAGAGTTTGCTTTCTTGTATATCTATAAGGTACTTTTTCTAAAAATGATCTTGTGACTTCGATATAATAGCCGAATATTTTATTATACCCAATTTTTAAGTTTTTTATACCTGTGGCTTTTTTTTCGTCTTCTTCTATTTCCTTTATCCATATATCGCCATTTTTAATCGCATCTCTATATTCATCAATTTTTTCATCATATCCATCTCTAATTATATTCCCGTCTTTAATTCCAATCGATGGATTATCTGTAACAGCTGAATTAATAAGCACGAATAAATCACTTAAGTCATCAAGTTCATCATCAATTGCCTTTAATGTGCTTGATTCTGATTTAGTTAAAAGATCTTTTACTTTCGGGATATTCTCTATAGATTTTTTTAACGAAATACAGTTTTTTGCATCTATTGTGCCGTATGCAATTCTTGTTGCTAATCTTTCAAGGTCATATACATGTACTAAGTTTTCTCTTATTTCTTCCCTAATCATGCTATCATTTTTAAAACATTCTACACCATTTAGTCTAAATTCAATATCCTCTTTTATTTGTAATGGCTGCTTTATCCATGTTTTCAGCATCCTAGCACCCATAGCTGTTTTAGTTTTATCCAATACCCAAAGCAACGAGCCTTTTTCGCTCCCTTCCATAATCGTCGAAATAAGCTCTAAGTTTCGCCTTGTAGACATATCTAGAAACATAAACGAATTGTTTTTTGAAACCGAAAGTTTATTGATATGTGCTAAACTTATTTTTTGTGTTTCTTTTAAATATTCTAACAGCCCGCTTGCTGCGCTGATGCCTTTATCCATCCCGTCACAGCCCAATGATGAAAGCGAAGAAACTTTAAAGTGACTTAACACCCCTGTTTTTGCAAACTCTTTTTCAAAAGCCCAACTTGGATAGACCGAAACCAATGGTGATTTTGTTTTAAAAAAACTTTTAATTTTTTCTATATATATTTCACCTGCATCATTTATTAAAATTTCGTTTGGATTAATTCTATGAAGTTCATCTAAAAGGGAAAACAAAGAAATATCTAAATCTTTTTCTCCGATATAAAACATGCCGGTAGAAACATCAGCATAAGAATATCCAAAAGAATTGTCTGAAAAGCTTAGGCAGCAAATGTAATTATTTTCCTTTTCATTTAATCCTTTATCTTCTGTTCTAGTTCCTGGGGTAATAACCCTTACGACATCTCGTTTAACCAGTTTTTTGCCCGCACCTGCTTCTTCCATCTGTTCGCATATCGCAACTTTATAGCCTTTACTGATTAATTTAGATATATAACCTTCAGCAGAATGATACGGGACACCACACATAGGTGCCCGTTTTTCTAATCCGCAATCTCGTCCGGTAAGTGCAATTTCTAGTTCCTTAGATCCTAAAATCGCATCCTCAAAGAACATCTCGTAAAAATCACCTAATCTAAAGAAGATAATACAATCCTTATGTTTTTCTTTTAAATCGAGATATTGTCTCATCATTGGTGATAGATTTTCCATCGATTAGTCCCCTTTATAAAGTGTTTTAGCTAATAATATTATTATTTATTAATACTTTTCCTTATTCTTGGCAAGGTTTTATATAATAACAATGCAAATAATATACCGCCTGCAAATTGAATTAAGTTTACTAGCATATTAGCTGTTGCCACACTTACCCCGACTGTTATCGCTTCAAATCCAAAATATCCGCCAAGCATAATTAAACCGCCGACAACGCATGCGATTATATATCTTGAAAACTTGCCTTCTTTTGCAATAAATGCACATATAAGACCCATTAGGCCTTTAATAATCGTTGTAGGTAAAATATATACCCCTGCACCAAGAAACAAGTCTGCAAGACCGCTTCCTATCCCTGCCGCAAACATGGCATATACCGGATTTATAAGTGCAGCTGTCATATAAATGATGCTGTCACCTAAATTAACATATCCCCCGTTAGACATTTTAGGCATGAAAGCCCCTGTTGCTACTGTTACGACACAGATTACTGCCGCAAAAAGTCCTGCTGTTATTACGTTTCTTAATACCTCTTTATTGTTTTTCATCTCTCTTCTCTTCTCCTCATATAATAAAAATAATTTCTTTGACCATTTTATATAATATTGACTAATTAATCAACGCTTTTTGCAACAAAACGACTTATTTCTCATATATTAATGGTATATGATTGCTTTTATTTAGCGGAGGTATGATAAGTGTGCGGAATAGCAGGTTTTATAGATTATAATAAAGACGTACTAAAAAAAGATTATGTTTTACATGAAATGATAGATTCTCTGGCTCCTAGAGGTCCTGATGTAAGCGGGACATGGGTTTCTCATAATGCTGCATTAGGTCATAGAAGGCTTATTGTAGTAGATCCACTTGGAGGAAGCCAGCCAATGACAGTCAGTCTTGGCGGTGATACATATACAATTATATATAACGGCGAGATTTATAACACTAAAGAGCTTCGAAACGAACTTATTTTAAACGGACATAATTTCAGCTCACATTCTGATACAGAAGTTTTGCTTGCAGCATATATAGAGTGGGGTCCTGCGGCTCTTGAAAAGCTCAATGGTATTTTTGCATTTGCAATTTGGGAGGAAAAATATCAACGCCTATTTTTAGCAAGGGATAGAATGGGCGTTAAACCGCTTTTTTATTCTTTAAAGGATAACTCGATTGTTTTTGCTTCTGAAATTAAAGCTTTATTAATACATGATAATATTAGTTCTGATGTTAATAAAGAAGGTTTATGTGAAATTTTTGCGCTTGCACCAGCAAGATCGCCTGAAAAAACAGCTTTTAAAGATATACAATCACTAAGACCTGCTGAATGTATGATGTTTTCTAAAGTTGGAATATATATAAATCGATACTGGCAGTTAGAAAGTAATCCGCACAGTCATTCATTGGATGAAACTCGTGAAATGATAAGATATCTTGTTGAAGATTCTGTTAACAGACAGATGGTTGCTGATGTGCCGGTTTGCACATTTCTTTCCGGCGGATTAGATTCCAGTACACTATCAGCATTAGCTGCGAAATACTATAGAGGACAAAATAAACAGCTAAAAACATTTTCGATAGATTATAAAGATAATAATAAATACTTTGAAAAATCGCTTTTTCAGCCTAATGCGGACAGCGAATATGTAGAGCAGATGAGCGAACATATCGGAAGCGATCATTATAACTATGTTTGTGATACGCCGATGCTTTTAAGAAGCTTAAAACCGGCATTAGATGCCCGTGACCTGCCTGGGATGGCTGACGTCGACAGTTCTTTAATGCTGTTTTGCGAAGAGGTAAAAAAACAAGCAACAGTTGCTTTATCAGGTGAATGTGCTGATGAGATATTCGGCGGCTATCCATGGTTTACAAACCCAGATATGTTGAGATTAGATATTTTCCCATGGGCAAACTCTCTGGTTTTAAGAAAGATAGTTTTGTCTGATGAACTTAAAAGTCTTCCAATCGAAGATTATGCTAAAGATGCCTTTAAAAAGACATGTGATGAGACTCCTTTGCTTTTAAATGAAACAAAAGAAGAAAACCTAAGACGAAAGATGTTTTATTTAAATATGAAATGGTTTATGACAAATCTTTTAGAGAGAAAAGACAGGATGAGTATGGCCTGCGGTCTTGAAGTGCGGGTTCCTTTTTGCGACCATAGAATTGCACAATATGCTTGGAATATTCCATGGGAGATTAAATGTTTAAACGGACAAGAAAAAGGTATATTAAGAAATGCTGTGAGCGATCTTTTACCTAAAGCAATAGTTAACAGAAAAAAAAGCCCTTATCCTAAAACACATAACCCAACTTATGATACTGGTGTTAGACGTATGCTAAAATCTATTTTAGATAATAAAAGTTCTAGGCTGCATGAAGTTTTAGACATTAAATATATCTATGATATCTTAAATGGTGGTGCAAATATAAAAACTCCATGGTTTGGGCAGCTTATGAAAGGGCCGCAGCTTTTTGCATTTTTAATCCAACTTGAATATTGGATGAAAGATTATAAGATTAATTTTGTTTAGATGAAAATAAAGTTATATAAATGCTTAAATGTTGGAATAATCAATTTATTAACACTTTAGTTTAAGTTTATGATATTATAGGAAAGATGATTTTTTATAAGAGGTAAGAAATGAAAGACACAATAGTTTTAACGGGTGGCGGGACAGCCGGACATGTTATGCCAAACATCGCAATTATCCCTGATCTTGAGAAAAACTTTGATATTCACTATATCGGGACATATGAAGGCATGGAACATTGGCTCGTTAACCCATATATAAAAAAAGGCAATTATCATGTAATAAAAGCTGGAAAGCTTAGAAGATATTTAAGTATTCAAAATTTAAAAGATCCTTTAAAAGTGCTGTTAGGTTTTAAAGAATCTATAAAAGTTTTAAGGAAAGTAAAACCAAAAGTCGTGTTTTCTAAAGGTGGATACGTTAGTGTCCCTGTTGTTTTTGCAGCAAAGCTCCTAAGGATTCCTATTGTTTTACATGAATCAGATTTAACACCAGGGCTTGCAAACAGACTTGCTTTTCCAAGATGTGATAAAGTTTGTGTGTCTTTTGAATCTACATTAATTCACACAGGAAAAGCTGATGCAATTTTTACAGGAACCCCGGTAAGAAAAGAGCTTTTAAAAGGTGATAGCAAAACCGGAAGAAATCTATGTAAAATAGAAGATACAAAACCTGTTTTAATGATAATGTGCGGTTCTCAAGGTGCTGTAGCAATAAACTCAGTTGTTGATTTAGCTTTAGAAAAATTATGCAAAAAATTTCATGTCGTACATATTAGAGGAAATGGAAACATCAAAGAAGAGTTAGATTCTATCGATGGATATACACAGTTTGAATTTATCGGCGAAGAGTTAAAACACATATTTAAAATTGCTGATATTATTTTATCTCGTGCCGGTGCTAATGCGATTTTTGAGCTTTTAGTACTAAACCTACCTTCTTTATTAATTCCGCTGCCAAGAGCATCAAGCAGAGGCGACCAGATCTTAAATGCTGAACACTTTAAGGCCAATGGTTGGTCTAAGATCCTTTATCAAGAAGATTTGACTTTAGATAGCTTGTATCTTAATCTTATAAACCTTTATGAAGATAAAGCAAAATATAAACGTGAGATGAAAAAAGCACATGCGAATGAAGCAAATGAAAAAATTATTAATGCAATTTATTCTGTAATAAAGTAAGGATAATATGAATTCAATTACATATTTTTTAGAAGGGTACACTACCCTGCCGCCAAATGAAAAAAAAATAGTTCAAAAGGATATTTTAACTTTAAAAAAACCTATTGAGGATCTCTTTGAAATTCTTAATTCTGAAAAATTATCTAAACAGCAAAAACGTCAAAGTATTAATATCATATGTGATATCGCATTAAAGCCATCTTATGCTAAGAAAATATTTAGGATATTTACTCCGTCATATGCAGCGGAAATACTCTTATCAGATGACCCAAAAATTAGAAAAGCAGCAGCAAGACTTGTCGGGATTGCAAATAAAAAAGAATATAATATACCATTAATAAATGCACTGGAAAAAGAACAAACCATGTATGTTTTAGATTCTTTAATACTAGCGTTAGGTTACACCGATTATTCAAAGCGCTCATTAGATTATTTAAAAGCATATAATCCTAAGTCTTCTGAGGACAAGCACCTTAAAAATGAGTTATCAGCAGTACAAAAAGCAATATCATCTTTAACAAAATCAGAAAAAATTAAAAAAGTAAATTTGAACAGCTTACCCGTTATTTTAACATACTGTGCAGAACCGGAAGAATCTCTTCCAGCAGAGATGGACGAATATGAGCTGTCTTACAGCACAACTAAGATTTTAAAAAATTCGTTATGCGTCAGCCCAAAAGATTACAGTGATGTTTTCGGATTAAGATGCTTTTTTGAGGCATTAATATATTTAGGTGAGTATTCTGCTTTCGATGAAATAAAGCTGCTTAGTGAGGTTTTTGATAAAGCAGATAAAATGTTTATGCTGGATAGCTGTAAACTAAGATTAGAGCTTAAATATCTTGATCCTCAAACTAAGAAAGATACAATGAACAATCTTATTACGAAAATAGAAAAATTTGAGAAGTTTTCATCCAGTCCTTCAAATTATCAATTTGAAGTAAGGCTTAATTATTTTCATGGCAAAGTTAAAGCATTTATTTCTATCCCCTCATTCGATGATAGATTTTCTTATAGAAAAGAAACAATACCAGCATCCATCAACACAGTAGTTGCAGCAAGCATTATGAGAGCTTTAAAACCCTATTTTAAGACAGATGCCAGAGTTTTAGACCCTTTCTGCGGCACAGGCACTTTGCTCTTTGAGAGGGATTATATTATGCCGTGTGAAGAGCTTGTTGGTGTGGATATAAAAAAAGATACTATTTATAAAGCAAAACAAAACTTCCTAAATTTAGACATACCCATCAGTTTTTTAGTTTCTGATATTCTTGAGTCTGATTTAAACCAGCAATTCGATGAAATAATCTGCAATATGCCTTTTGGCAGGAGAGTGTCCAGTCATGATGATAACGTAAAACTATATCAAGGTTTTATTGACTTGTTAGATGAGCTTTTATATGTTGATGGTCATGCATTTTTATATACAAACGAAAAAGAGCTGATAAAAAGATTTATCAGTAAAAATGTTAATTTGGTTCTGCTTGATGAAATAATTGTGGAATCCGGCGGGCTTTATCCTTCTATATTCGTCGTAAAAAGAAATAATTAAAACAAATTAAGTGCTATAAAAAAAAGACGTAACAAAATTAAGTATGTTACGTCTTTTTAGTTAATAATATTTAGAGTTTAAAGTCATACAAGAAATCGTATTCATCTTTATCCAAATCATCTTCTGTTCCTATGCTTTTTGCTATAGTTAAAGTTTTTGTGATAGTTTCAGCTACTTCAATTGTATTAAATGCTGATTCAATATCTTTTCCCACTGCTAATACGCCGTGATTTGCAAGAAGAACAATATTTTCGGTCTTTAAAAATTCAGGAACATGTTTAAATATTTTTTCTGTTCCGGGTCTTCCATAAGGTGCAACATTAATTTTTTTAAATATTGCTATCATTTCACAAAATGCTTTACTCTCTACAGGCTTGTTACATATCGCATGTGCAGTTAAATATGGTGAATGTGCATGAATTACAGCCCCAATACTGTCCCTAACTTTATAAGTATTAGTATGCATAGTTAGCTCGGAAGATGGTTTATAATCTCCTTCAATTTGATTTCCATTCTCATCTATTACAGCAATCATATCTTGCGTAAGGGTTAACTTGCTTTTACCTGACGGTGTTATATAAATTAAGTTGTCTTGCTTTACCGATAAATTACCGTCATATGCATTTACAAATCCTTTTTGATCCATCAGTTTGCATATTTCAACTAATTCTTTCTTAATAGACACTATGCTTTTTCCCTCCATCTAATTATTTAAATTTTATATTTTAAACTACTTATTTTAAAAAAGAAGCAAAGCTTTTATATAAGCCCCGCTTCTATAATATCCTAATATTTCTTTTTTACAAACTTCTTTGGTTCTCTACTTTTCGGCTTATATCCTTTTGTTCTGTTGTTATCACTGTCTTTATCGTCCCCCGCTCTTGGAGGCCTTGGCGGTAAATCTGTTCTTACCAAGTTAATCCTGCCTTGTCTATCAATCTCTTGAACTTTAATTGGGATAATATCTCCGATTTTTACAACGTCCTCAACTTTATTAACATGCTCATTAGCAAGTTTTGAGATATGAAGCAATCCGTCTTTTCCTGGAGCAAGCTCTATAAAAGCACCAAAGTCCATAATACGTACAACTTTACCATCATACAGTGCACCTTGTTCAATGTCAGTTACTATAGATTCGATTATTTTTCTTGCTCTATCAGCAGCTTCATTGTCAGGAGTACTGATGAAAACTCTGCCGTCATCTTCAAGATCTATTTTAACGCCTGTGTCTTCAATAATCTTATTGATCGTTTTTCCGCCAGATCCGATAACGTCTCTGATTTTTTCAGGGTTAATTGTAAATTGAATAATTTTTGGTGCAAACTCAGACATAACTTCACGAGTTTCTGGAAGCACTTCCAGCATTTTAGCAAGAATATGAAGTCTGCCGACTCTTGCTTGCTCTAATGCTTCTTTCAAAATTTCTTTATCGATACCTTTAATCTTAATGTCCATTTGAATAGCAGTAATACCGCTTTTAGTTCCAGCAACTTTAAAATCCATGTCGCCTAAGAAATCTTCGAGTCCTTGAATATCTGTAAGTATCGAAAGTTTGTCGCTTTCATTCGCTTTTATTAGCCCCATAGCTATTCCAGCTACCGGTGCTTTAATTGGAACTCCAGCATCCATAAGAGATAATGTCGATGAACAAACACTTGCTTGAGATGTTGATCCATTAGAACTTAAGACTTCAGCAACAGTTCTTATTGCATATGGGAAATCCTCTTCATTTGGAAGTACTGGAAGGATTGAGCGCTCAGATAATGCACCGTGTCCAATCTCTCTTCTGCTTGTGCTTCTCATCATTCTAGCTTCGCCAACAGAGTATGGTGGGAAGTTATAGTTATGCATATATCTTTTAAATACGTCTTCAGATATACCATCTATCTTCTGTCCTTCTCCAAGCGGCGCTAGAGTAGTTATTGTCATAGCTTGAGTTAATCCGCGAGTAAAAACTGCACTACCGTGAGTTCTAGGTAAAACACCAACTTCGCACCATATAGGTCTAACTTCATCAGTTTTTCTTCCATCAGGTCTAACCCCAGTGTTTAAGATTTTTTCTCTGATAACTTCTTTGTTTATATTATAAAGAGCTGCACTAACATCATTAGCGCTGTCTTCAAATTCTTCGCCAATATGTTCTATAGTTTCTTTTTTTACTTGATCTTCTCTTTCTCTTCTTTCTTCTCTGTCAATAGTGTCTACACTCCAAACAACCTTGTCCATAGCATATTCACGCACTTTAGTTTCTATATCTTCGCTAGGCTTATAAACTATTGGTTCTGCTTTTGGCTTACTAACTTTAGCTACAATTGTTTCGATAAAAGCAACGATTTTTTTAATTTCTTCATGAGCAAGCATTATAGCATCCAGCATCACTTCTTCAGTAATTTGATCTGCTCCAGCTTCAACCATCATAACAGCATCTTTTGTACCAGATACAGTAAGATCTAAATCACTAGCTTCTCTTTGTTCTAAATTTGGGTTAACGATAAATTCACCATCAACACTCCCAATATTAACAGTTCCTGTTGGTCCTGCGAAAGGCAAATCTGAAATGCTTAACGCTACTGAAGATCCTATCATAGCATAAACAATCGGCGGAATATCATGATCCGCTGACATTACACTAGCTACAATTTGTACTTCGTTATAATATCCTTTAGGGAATAGCGGTCTGATTGGTCTGTCTATCAATCTACATGATAAAACAGCATTTTCAGAAGGTCTGCCCTCTCGTTTTAAAAATCCACCCGGGATTTTACCTACTGCATACATTTTTTCTTCAAACTCTACACTAAGTGGGAAAAAGTCTACGCCTTCTCTCGGCTCTTTTCCTGACACTACATTTAACATTACATGCGTGTCTCCACATTTAACCATACACGTGCCATTCGTTTGCATCGCATATTTTCCAGTTTCGACGATTAATTTTCTACCGCCAAAATCAGTTTCAAATACATTGTTGTTAATCATTTACTTCCTCCTCATCACTTCTACCAACCTGCTTAATTTCCTCTTTTAAAAAGCAGGCAAACCCGATAAATAAAAACTCAGGTATAAAAAACTAAATAAGGCGGAAGTTAAATTCAACCTCCGCCCACAAATTTAATTATTTTCTTAGGTTAAGTCTTTCAATCAGTTCTCTATATCTTATTATATCTTTGTTTTTAAGATATTTCAGCAAGTCTCTTCTTTTACCAACCATTTTAAGAAGTCCTCTTCTTGAATGATGGTCTTTTTTATTATCTTTCAAATGCTCATTTAAGTGGTTAATTCTCTCTGTAATTAATGCGATTTGAACTTCTGGAGAGCCAGTATCCCCTTCATGAAGCGCATATTCACCGATAACTCCTAACTTTTTTTCCTTTTCCAATGTTTTTTCCTCCATTATTTTTTAATCCCCATAAACAAAGCAATTCGTTGGAGAATCGAAAAACTTTGTAAATGGCTCATTTACCAAAGCTAATGTTATCACAGCTAATATTATTTGTAAACAATTTTTTTTGATACGTTTTTTTAGTCATGAGTATAATAAATCACTTGAGATTTTTTTACAATAGACATAACATCAGACACATTTGCAAGCATAGTATTTTCTTCTCCTGCTTGTGCAATATATGGTCCTTTAATCCTTCGATAACTAATTCCTGTTGGTGATGGACGTACAACCATCATGTGCCCAGAAGGGTAATGAGCACTAACCCCATTATCATCAACGGCAGCATTGTTGTTCTTCCAAACTCCGATAGTAGGATATCCTTCGTTTGCTCTTAATTGTGCAGTTTTAGCATCAACGACTTTCCATCCATATTCTTTTCCTCTTATTTCTAAAAAACAGGCTCTGACATTTGCGCTGCCTGTATATACATATGCCTCTTCATCGGCCGGCATTAATTTATCATCAAAATAGTGTGGTATTCGAACATTCATAGCACTTGCAACATCCCAAGTAAATATATTGCAAAATGTGTTATCATCTTTTTTCGCATATCTATCAGAACTTTCTACTTGGAACTGAGCGATTACATTGTAATATTCTTCAGGACTTCTATTGTCAATATCATTTTTCAACGGCGCATTAACCGGTATCCAGTAAACATCATTCAGCCAGCCGGGCTCTATCGGAATCTCTACTATATTTTGGTTTTCTTCTTCAACAAATACATATATATCTAACAGAAAATATGTTGCAACTGCAAGAACAATAAGAACACAAAAAGTTATTATTAATGCTCTTCTTCTATCCTTATTTATATCGTATTCGTAATATTTTCTCATTTTACAGCTTATAAAACCTTTCTTATAATAATCTAACCTATAAAAACAAAAAAGCACATATGGAAATTAAACCACTGTGCTTTACAATTTAAAAACTTAAACTCTTTCCATATATTCGCCGGTTCTCGTGTCTACTCTTATTACTTCACCTGTACTAATAAAAATCGGAACCATAATCTTTGCACCTGTTTCAACAATTGCTGGTTTATTACCTGCTGTAGCTGTGTCTCCCTTAAATCCCGGTTCTGTTTCTGTCACTTCAAGTTCAACGAAGTTAGGAGGATCTACACTAAAAGCTTCTCCTTTAAAGAACTTAATCTCAACATTCATGCTTTCCTTCATGTATGGGAGAGCATCGCTTACTTTATCTTTATTAAGCGGAATTTGTTCATATGTTTCTGTATCCATAAAATAATACAGCTCGCCATCACTATATAAATATTGCATCTCTTTTTTGTCTACATGAGCTCTCGGAAATTTTTCAGTAGGATTATATGTTTTTTCTAAAACACTCCCAGTGACGACGTTCTTTATTTTTGTTCTCACAAAAGCAGGCCCTTTGCCCGGTTTTACATGTTGAAAATCAACTATTGACCAAACGACGCCATCAATTTCTATTGTTAAGCCTTTTTTAAACTCTCCAGCTGAAACCATCTTTTATTCTTACCTCCAAAATAATATAAGTGTTATATAATTATCAAATCTTTATACAAAGAATTAAAATTCGTTATGCCATCATTTTCGATTACAACTGTGTCCTCTATTCGAACACCATATTTACCTTTGATGTAAATACCAGGTTCTATAGTTACAACCATACCTTCTTTTAAGACTGTTTCAGTATTAGGATTTAGCGTCGGATATTCATGTATAAAAAGCCCAACACCATGCCCCAGACCGTGCCCGAAACAATCTTTATATCCGTTTTCACTTATGAAATTTCTTGCAACCTCATCCAAATCTTTAGCTTTTATACCTGCCTTTGCTGCATTTAGAGAAATTTCTTGTGCATTTTTTACTATATAATATACTTTTTTCTGCTCACTGTCCAGCCCACCAATCCCTATAGTTCTTGTACAGTCAGAGCAATATGCATCTAGTTTAGCTCCAAAATCAATTGTTAAAAAATCTCCATTTTTAATTTTTCTATCAGTTAAAGGTGCATGCGGTAAAGCTGAATTAGGACCGCCAGCGATAATCGGTGTGAATGCATGTGAACATCCTCTTTTGTTAAATAGATATGTAAGCTCAGAATAGATATCCTTTTCACTTATGCCTGTTTTAATTTGTTTTATTAATTGTAGAAAAACATCATCATTGATTTCAGCAGCCTTCCTAATTATAGCTAATTCATCACTTGTCTTAATCGCCCTTAAAAATTTTATTTCTTCTGAAATGTTTGTAAGTTTTTTTACGCTTAAATCATTTTTATATGTCTCAAACTGCGAGACAACTAGATGATCATTTTCTAACCCAAGAGACTCTATTTTATGTTTTTTAAGTCTTTCATCTATTGTTTTGTTTCTTTCTACTCTGCCAGTTTCTACTACAGTTAAAATATCTGCTGATTGTTTTTCTGCTTGCTCAACATATCTAAAATCAGTAAAAAGATAAGACTTATCTTTAGTAATCAAAACCTGAGTGGAATCTCCTTTAAAACCGCTGAAATAAAAAACGCTTTCATCACACGTTAAAAGTGCCCCGTCGATACTTTGTTTTAAAATGTTATTTATAAATTTTTCGATTCTATTTTTTATCACTTTAAGCTTTGTCATAATCTTTTTTCATCCTTACCGCATCCTTTGCCATCGTTCCTCTTGATTCACATATAAACGTTGGGCTGAGTCCCTTTTCTTTCACAAGTTTAGCTAGTGGAGCAAAATCTGGTCCAAAGCCTTCATCATCAAAAGTTCTGTGCCTTTTTTCACCTGCCATTGTATATTCAATTCTGCTGAAATGGCTGTGAAAGTTTTTATATTTTATATTAGATAAAATGTTTTTCATAATATCCAATATTTTTTTATAATCCTCAATGCTGTTAATGGCTCCAATCCCTCTTGCATGAAGATGTCCAAAGTCGATTGTAGGATATATCATATCATCAATTTCACACAGCTTCATTATTTCTTCCATGTTGCCGTTTTGTTTTTTCTTACCCATAGTTTCAGGACATAAAAGCATGTCCGATAAGTTATTGCTTTTAAAAATGGATACAATTTCACTAAGTGCCTTTTCTATGTTTGAAAAAGCTGTGCTTCTGCTTATTTTAGCATAACTGCCCGGATGAAACACAACTCTTTTCCCGCCCATAAGCTTTAACGCTTTCGCGCTGTCAAAAATATATCTAATATTGTTTTCCTTTTTTTCATTTTCTGATGTAGAAAGATTAATATAATAAGGTGCATGCGCACTTACTTGTATATTATATTTTTTTGCTTCTTCACCAATTTTAACCGCCGTTTCATCGCGCATTCTTACTCCTCTTGTAAAAGAGTATTCATATGCTGTCAAACCCTTGTCATAAAGCCACTTAAAAATCTGATAAGTGTGTTTATTCCCTTCCTCATAAAAACTGTCAGAGTTACCCGCTGTTCCAAATCTAATCATTAACTATTTATCCCCTCTGTCGTTTATCGCCTCGTATAACTTACATAATGCTTTTTTTTCGATACGAGATACGTAAGATCTACTTATATTAAGCCTCTGAGCTATTTTCATTTGCGTTAAAGGCATAAGTCCATAAAGACCGTAACGAAGCTCTATAACCGCTTTTTCCCGCTTATCAAGAGCCTTTGAGATACGTTTATATAGTTTATCTATTTTAAGCCTTATTTCCACTTGATCAGTAACAGAATCTGCATCAGTACCTAATATATCTACTAAAGATATCTCATTACCTTCTTTGTCTGTGCCTATTGGTTCATTTAATGAAATTTCTTTATTTACTTTTTTATTTGATCTTATAAACATTAGTATCTCATTTTCTATACATCTAGATGCATAGGTCGCTAATTGAGTGCCTCTATCTAATTTAAAAGAGTTAATCCCTTTTATAAGCCCGATTGATCCAACTGATATTAAATCATCTTGATCTATATTGATACCATTATATTTCTTTGCGATGTGTGCGACAAGCCTTAAATTGCGCTCTATCAAAATATTTTTTGCTTTTTCATCTCCATTTTTAAATTTTAAGAGATATTCTTTCTCTTCTTTTGGTGAAAGCGGTTGTGGAAAGGAAGTTTTTGTTGATATATATCCTGCAAAAAACAATAAATCTTTTAAAACTTCAAAAAATGCAATTTCTAACATAAGCCGTTAAACCTCCATTTTATCATTTATTAATTTTTATGCTGAAAAAGAGTACATTTTGTCTGTCCACTTATGAAATTATAAAATTAAATAGATCATAAATATTAATTCTTGTTTAGCGTAAGTTTGCTGTGTTATGATAAACATATAAAAATATGGAGGAAATTATGGCTAAAATATCCATACTCGGCACAGGCAGTTGGGCATGCGCCTTGGGGTTTGTATTAAATAGTAATGATAATGAAGTATTGTATTGGGGAAGAAACCAAAAACAAATAGATTCTATTAATAAAGGAAAAAGCGTTCATCTTAACAGATTTGAATTCGAAAAACCAGTTAAAGCAACGAATTCTTTAGAAGAAATATCAAAGTTTTCTGAATACATTTTAATAGTTCTACCTTCTCATGCTGTCTTAGAGGTTTTGACTAATCTTTCAAAATATATTAAAACTCCAAAGATATTTATAAACGCAAGCAAAGGATTAGAACCTAAAAGCTTGATGCGTATTTCTGAAGTCGTTTTTGAGACTATTAGCGTAGATTATGTAAAAGCATATGTTCTTTTAACTGGTCCTTCGCATGCAGAAGAAGTAGTAAAAAAAGATATCACTGTTGTAACCGCCTCATCTTACAATGAAAAAATAGCTAAAGATATACAGCAAATTTTTGCAACTGACTTTTTCAGAGTTTATACCAATACAGATTTAAAAGGCGGCGAGCTTTGCGGAGCAATGAAAAACGCCATGGCTATTGGTGCCGGAATATTAGACGGTCAAGGTTTTGGAGATAATGCAAAAGCTGCTTTTATCATTCGATCTGTTAGCGAGATGATGAAACTTGGTGAAAAAATGGGGATTGAGAAAGCAACACTAATAGGGCTTGCCGGTATGGGTGATGCTATTGTCACCTGTATTTCAAAATACAGCAGAAACCGAAATACTGGAGAGTTAATCGGAAAAGGATATAATATCGAAGAAGCTATTAAGTCACAAGGCATGGTTGTTGAAGGTATCCCTGCAATAAAATCCTTTTACAGGCTATCCAAAGAATACTGTGTTAAAATGCCGATTATCGAAGAGCTTTACTTAATTGTTTATGAAGGTAAAGATCTTGAGCATTCAGTAAATGACTTGATGACAAGAGATTTAAAGGCTGAATAAAATGTTATAATGATTTATTAAGAGCCGGTTTTCTGGCTCTTTTTAAATATAAGCTGAACAAAAATATGACTATTGCCGCACTAGTATAACCCATCATATCGATAAAAATATCGCTTAGCTGGAAAGCCCTTCCCACTGAAAACAGCTGGAGCGTTTCGTCTGATGTCGCAATAAACAAACCAAAAAACAATGACTTATTAAAAAACTTTTTTTCCTTAAAATCTTGAATAGACAAAAATATTGTTGATGCAAATCCCAACATAAAGAATTCTATAAAATGAGCTATTATTCTAATGTGAGCAATAAAATCTGAATAAAAATAGTATATTAGAGAATCAAGCGGTTGTTTTCCAAAAACGAACAGAACAAAACCACTGACTACTTTTGCTGCTAATTCACTAATTTTTGTAGACTCTTCACCAGTTTTTATTGAGTTAAAAAATATAAAAGCTATAATTAATATAATAATTATAGCCAGAATCGATTTTTTTGTGGTGTTAAATAATTTCATATATCTTATATTACCTGCCCTTATCGCATATATCTGTTATTGTGTTCTTTAAATCAAGCCTAATAATATCAGCATCATGATTAGTTTTGGCAACTTTCAGTGCCTTGTTTACAATATCTTCACGAATTGTTTTATTATTGGTAATGCTTTTTACCGCTTGTTCTAATTTATCTATATTATCCTCGGTAACGGCATATGCAAATTTAGTTTTTAAAGCATAATCCATCACTCCAGTTTTTGGCGATGCGAATATTAAAATAGGTATTTTAGTCATCATATATATTTGAACTTTGCTTGATAAAGCAAGTTTTGTATATTCAATAATATCCTCATCAAAAGATTCAGTCAATATTAAAACATTAGATTCAGACAAAACTAACGGAACATCATCATGATGAGGCATATCCAAAAACTTTACAAACCCAAACTCTTCCAGCTTTTTAACATCGCTTTCATAAGCGTTTGTCGAATAAATTAAAAATTCAGGATTTATGATTTTAACATTTTTTATTGCTTGAGCAATTTTAATAAATTCAGGAGATCTGCCAGGCTGGCTGTTTCCGATATAAGTGAATATTGTCATATTCTTCGGGTTATGGTTAACTGGCTTTAAAAACCTTTTCATATCATCGGCACAAAATAATGATTCGAATTCTAAATTAAACAGACTTTCAAAATGATCCTTCATAGAAGGACAAATCACATATCTTTTCGAAGCATTTTTTAATGTGCTTTTTAAACAGCTTTTTCTTTTTTTATAAACAAATTTAGCCAGCAGTCCTTTAAAGACATCAGTAACAAGCCAGTTATCCTCTTGTTGAATTATATATGGGATATTTGCTTTTTTACTTAAAAACTTCGCTAGCCTTGCGCCATAACAATCTGCTACAGTAGAAAATATAATATCCGGCTTAAAGTTTTTTATAAACTTTTTTAAGTCATTAGAATATTTCGGATAAGTAAAAAGCCCTAACAATACTTTTATTTTTTTTCTAAAGCTTTTAGTATTCTCTTTTTTATTTAATTTGATTGGTTTTATTAAAACTTCTTTATCTTGCACTAGCGAAGAATCTTGTTTTAATATTTTTTTTAACACTCCCCCGCCGAACTTTTCATTTAAACCGACAGTAAAAAGATGATTAGCAAAATCATCACTTTTGTCAGCTTTCGCAAAAGACATCATGGCAAGGCTCTCTCTATCCCATTTTCTAAACCAAGATCCTCTAGAAGCCCCTTGGGCAGAATATGGAGTAACAGGTACATTGCTTATTAATAATACTCGTTTAAAATTATCATTCATGATTATACTCATTTAAATATCGTTCTTCTAATTTTGCCGTCTGTTTTTCTGAAGGCCAAAACTAATTTATTCGGATACATTATTTTATCGATGCGTTTGTTATATTCTATATTCTGATCTTTAGTTTTTGGATGTTTTAAAGGAAAGCTTAATTCATACCTTTTCATAAAAAATAGCTTTTGCATAGCCGTTGATATTTTTTTTAAACTATCCGTTGCATGAAAAGCATCAGCCCCAATCCCGATATTAGTTATTAAATTTTTAGTGGGCACTACAGCACTTTTTTTACCCATAACGCTTGCAAATATACTGGATGCTTCAAAAGATGCAATATTCTTATTTTTAATCGCTTTATTTCTAACTTTTAATCCTTTATTAAGATGTATTTCAAATTTTCTTCTCTTCATTCTTTTCTTTAAAAGATTTAAAGAATCTTCATCATTTAAAAAGGATAATTTTCTATCCCACTCATCAAAAAACCTCTTCCATGTTGCCCAACCCCAAATAGCGCAGCTTTCTGCAAATATATAGCTTGTGTCTACACTATCATAATTTTCAAGATGATTCATTCCGCCAATCATAGCAATATCATCATCATTTTCATATTTTACTAAAAGCTCATCCGCATATTTAAAGAAACTCTGAGAGGCAACAATATCGTCCTCTAAAATGACAAGTTTGTCAACATAGGAAAAAGCCCACTTCATAGCAGCATAGACGCAAGAATCCACCCCATAATTAAAATCAGGAAAAAACTCATGCACTTCACAATCCCAATCAATTTCTTTAAGTATTGTTCTGCATTTTTGTATGTTTTCTTTATCTGTCTTGTTCCCCTGCCTTGCACCGTCTTGAAATAAAAACAGTTTGCTTGGTCTAGCAATTTTGACTTGATCAAATACTTGTTTAAATGTATCTGGTCTTACAAAAAACACAAGTAATACAGGAACATCAATTTTAGCTTTTTTCATTTTCGTCCTCACTTGACAAGCATTTTATATATTGCCCCTATTTCTCGCATAATCCTTTTCGAATTATATTCTTTTAATATTTTTTTAGATTCATCATAAAATTTTATACTTAAATCTTTATTATAATAAACCCTCTTTATAGCTTTTACCATTTCTTTATAATCATAAACGTCAGTTAATAATCCGTTAATGCCGTTTTTTACTAAATCTCGATTACCTCTGCAGTCTGTTACAACCATCGGAAGCCCAGTAGCCATCGCTTCTAACACACTGATAGGAAGGCCTTCACGCTTTGAGCTAGACACAAAAACATCAGAAGCTTGCATCAGCGCTGAAATATCTCTTGTGTATCCAGTAAAAATGACTTTATCCTCTATGTTTAAATTTTTAATTAATCTTTTATATTTTTCTTCCATCGGACCGTTGCCTGCTATAATGAGTTTAATATTCACTAAATCTCTTTTTAATTCGTTAACGGCTTTAATAACTAAATCTTGGTGTTTATTCTTGTTTAATTCGCCAACAGAAAATATAACATAATCATTCTTTCTAATCCCATACTTTTCTCTTTCTGATGTCTTACTTTCTTGTGTCTGACGAGGAAAGTTTTTTATATCTATTCCAAGCCCCTTAAGATGATGCAATTCTCCATTTTTTTTAAGCTTAAATTGCTTTGCCCTCTTATAATCCTCTTCATTTATAGTTATAAGCGCATCGGTTATCCTTGCCATCATTCTTTCTATAGGATAATAAAATGCCCAAAATTTTATTGGTGCTTTACTAAAAAAATGAAAGCCATGTGCTGTGTAAATAACTTTTGCTCTGATTTTCTTTTTTCTTGCTGCAATTCTTGTTAGTATTCCTGCTGTCGGCGTGTTGCAATGCAGTATATCATAATCGTTCTTATTTATTATTTTTTTTAGTTTAAAATAAGCTTTAATATTAGAAAAACTTAAAGGCATTCTTTCAAATGGGATATCATAATACTTATCGACATATTTAAGCTCTAATCCGCTTTTAACATTTAAATTATTTTTTGCGGCAACATGTATTTCATAACGTCTTCTTTTTAAAGTTCTGAAAGTTGGCATATGAAATTGTCCTATATGACTTAAAACAGTCGCTGTAAATAAAACTTTTTTAGACATATATTACCCTAACTACTAATTTTCATCTTTAGTTTTTTTATTTATAGCAAAATCATATAAATTGTTATAAACGTATTCGAACAGCCTTTTTTCAATTTTATCAGAAGAATATGAATTATGCGGAGAAATATATACGTTGTCGAAATCCCAAAGTTTATTGTTTTTATCAAGCGGCTCTTCGTGTGTCACATCCAGTCCCACTCCTAAAAACTTTCCATCTTTGATTTTTTCTATCAAATCATTCTCATTTACGATTTTGCCTCTGGCAACATTTATAAATATGCTGTTGTCTTTCATAGCATCGAACATATCTTTATCGAAAAGCTCATGTGTGTCATTATTATGAGGTAAACATATAACCACTATATCACACAGCGATAATTTATCTTTAAGCTTAGACATATGATAGTGTTTATCTAAGAATGGTGATTTCTT
>Ga0233437_1002865_pt1 | contig 24571 bp, 26 predicted proteins | sample SI_122_August201_FD_182714 | JGI IMG/M metagenome (GOLD analysis project Ga0233437, IMG submission 182714) | Seawater microbial communities from Saanich Inlet, British Columbia, Canada - SI_122_August2016_200_MG | ecosystem: Environmental > Aquatic > Marine > Inlet | place: Canada: British...
TCAAGATACTCTGTTTATCCCATCGCATTCGCTTGATTTTGTTCTTACGCTTTTTCCACGTCTTTGCCCAATCTTGAGTCATACTCCCGAGTATACATGCTAGCGCTCAACATGCAAAATATTCATACTCAAGTTATAAGTGATACAATGATTTAAATCATAGTATCACTACACTCACTCACTTAACCATGCTAGAATCATCCATATGACTAACACAGATAACCCACATCTTCTCACCAGACGCGTCGCAAGCATCCTCCCAACCAAGGCAGGGCTCGAGAAGCTAATTGCTGGCAAAAAAATCCGTCTCTACCAGGGATTTGATCCCACATTCAAAGATCTTCACCTCGGCCACACCATCGGATTCCGGAAACTCATGGATTTTGCCCGTGCAGGACATGAAGTCATCTTCCTCTTTGGCACAGGCACAGTGCTCGCTGGGGACCCTAGCAAACGCGAAAAGGGCAGGGGGAACAAGATTATCACCCAAGCACAAATTGACGAAAATATTCGTGGCTGGAAACAGCAAGTGAGTAAAATCGTTGACTTTGATCTCGTCACAATCCGCCAAAACGGTGACTGGCTGACCAAGCTCACCCTCCGCGACATCATCAAGATTGGTAGCAACATCAGCGCCACCCAACTATTCAAAAGGGAGAGTTTTACCAGACGCATCAAGGCAGGTGATCCTGTCTGGTACCACGAAACCATGTACCCACTCCTCCAAGGTTATGACTCAGTTGTGATGGATGTAGATCTCGAGATCGGTGGCACTGACCAAGAGTTCAACATGCTAATAGGTCGCGAGCTCCAAAAGAAAATGAACAATCGGGACAAATTCGTCCTCACTACCCCCATGATTAATGGAACCGATGGCAAAAAAATGAGCAAATCTGCCGGCAACTGCATCTTCCTGACAGAATCTCCCGAGGACATCTACCGCAAGATCATGGCTATGCACGACAACATGATTACTACCTACTACGAGCTCTTAACGGATCTTAAGATGGAAGAGATCCAGGCTCTTGATTCCGATAAGCCCATCGAAAACAAGAAGAGACTGGCATTCGAGATCACCAAAGAGCTCCACAGTGAGTCTGCCGCAAGCTCAGCTGCCAAGCATTACGACTCAATAGTTAGTGCCAAGGCAGTAGATCCCTCACTCGCACCCATTACTATTCTAAACACACTCTTTGAGACCCTCAAAAATGCCGACCTCGATTTGAGCAACAGCGAGATCAAGCGAGTAATACAGCAAGGTGGGGTAGAGGTGGATGGCAACAAACTCACTGATCTTGACGCACCCGTCCAGGGATCTGAGATCAAATTTGGTAAAAATACTCGCCGAAAGCTAATCAAATGAAACTAACTCGCCGTCAGCGCAAAACTTGGGTCATCGTCTCAGCGGTAGCTACCCTCGCACTCATCGCCTCCTCCATTCTTCCCTTCCTCCCCTAACACCGATATGTTGACACGCCTGCCTGCGCAGGCAGGCTGATATACTGACCTCATGACTCTTACTGATCTCACTGGCATCGGCCCCAAAACAGCCTCAGCACTACTAAAAGCAGATATAACCACACTCACTGATCTCCTCGAGACCTACCCCCGCACATACCGTGCTTATCAGGCTACGACTGCCAAAAATGCCGAGCTAGGGGAGTATATCGTTCTCCAGGGGCAGTTATCCAAACCAATCAGCAAAAAAACTACTCGGGTCACCACCCAACTCGCCACCTTTACAGATGACACTGGCAAGATCACGCTCCGTTGGTTCAACTTGCCCTATATCACGCGCTCCGTCAATCCCAATGCCACCTACCAGATCAAAGGCAAACTCGACGAGTTCCGCGGGGTCAAGCAAATCGTCTCGCCGGAACTCACCAAGGTCGAAGAGGGGAGCGAGCTCATCAATCAGCTAGTCCCGATCTACAGGCAAATGGGATCACTCAAACCCTGGATTTTCCGGACAAAGATCAAAAAGATTCTCGAGTTAGACACTCTCCCTCCTGACCCACTACCTGCCAAAATAATTAAGGAGTACTCACTACTAGACTACACAACTGCTCTCAACACCATCCACACGCCTCCTACAAGGTCGGACCTTGAAGGCGCAATCCACCGACTCTCGTTCCAAGAACTCTACGGACTCCAGCTCAATGCACTCACCAAAAAACATGACAAGGCAAAACTCACAAAACCACTCAAGATCAACAGTCTCGTAGTCCAACAATTCATTAGCTCACTCCCTTTCACGCTCACCAACTCACAAAAAAAGGCCATCAACTCGATTCTTCTGGATCTTGAGTCTAGTACTCCCATGAATAGACTGCTTGCAGGAGAGGTTGGGAGCGGCAAGACCATCATCGCAGTGGTCATGGCTCTTGCAACCCACTCCGCAGGACTGCGCACTGTTGTAATGGCTCCCACGCTTATTCTCGCCAGTCAGCTCCACATGGCCTTTGCGAGCCTCCTCACACCACTCGGACTCACCACCTCACTCGTAACGGGTAGTAACAAAGGGAGTTTGGACACCGATATCGTTATCGGCACACAAGCCCTCCTTACAAAAAAGGTTAGCAATGTTGGCCTCACCATCATCGACGAGCAACATCGTTTTGGTGTCAAGCAGAGGGATAGTCTCGGTTTATTTTCATCTCACTCACTTATGATGACCGCCACCCCCATCCCTCGCAGTCTTGCACAAACTCTGTTTTCCCAGCTTGACATCACCTACCTCACCGAGCTGCCTAGTGGTAGACTTCCCGTCAAAACCTTCGCAGTCCCAGAAACCAAAAGATTTGACGCGTATTCCTGGCTCAAAACCGAGATAGAAAAAGGGAATCAGGTCTTTTTCGTCACCCCTCTCATCGAGCAAGCCGAGGAGCAAGACCAGACTCCACTCAAGTCGCTCAAAGACCTCGAGGCCAAACTCAAAAAAACCTTCCCAGAACAAGCCATCGACATCATGCATGGCAAAATGAAGGATCAGGAAAAACTCGCGCACATGGAGAGCTTTCGCTCTGGCCTCACCCAGATTCTCGTTGCCACCAGCATGATCGAAGTAGGCCTGGACGTCCCCGCGGCCAACATCATCGTGATCGAGAATGCCGATCGCTTTGGTCTCGCCACCCTCCACCAATTGCGCGGTAGGGTAGGGAGGGGAGGAGATCAAGGATACTGCCTCCTATTCTCAGAAACCAACACCGCTAAGGCCAGAGAAAGACTCAAATACTTCATTCGTACCAGAGAAGGAGACAAACTCGCCCTCTTTGATTTGCAAGAGCGTGGACCTGGAGAGATCTTTGGCTCTACTCAGAGTGGGTTCTTCGCACTCAAACTCGCAAGCATCTACGATCAAGAGCTACTCAGAGATACCTATCAGGCTGCAAAACAAAGTTACGAACCTTGTTGACATCTCAGCTATACTTACAATAATGCCCAGCGTCTATTACCAGCGCAACTTCTACCCAACGTGCTACTACCATATCTACAATCGCGGTGCCCACCAGAGATTACTATTTCATGACGCCAGAGACTACAACACATTCACCCAGATCCTCCGTTACTATCTACTCCACCCAGTAGGCACACCACCCAGTATCATCAACCGCAGACAGAACAAAGTTACGAACCTTGTTGAAAAAACATCAATTCCTGCCCAACTTCCATACAGACTCCTCGCATACTGTCTCATGCCCAACCACTTCCATCTCATGCTCCAACAGGTTGACGAAAAAATTACTATCTCCAACCTCATGAGACGCCTCTCAATAGGTTACGCCATGTATTACAACTCACGCTATCACCACTCCGGCACGATCCTGCAAGGGAGATATAAGAACATTCTGATTGAAAATGAAATGCAATGGCTCTATCTCACTAAGTACATCCACCGCAACCCAGCACATAATAAACAAAGTTACGAACTTTGCAACCAAGATCTCGCTCACTATCCATACTCATCGTATCAGAACTATCTAGGCACCAGATCAGAGGACTGGGTTAAGACTTCTGACGTTCTCTCCAGATACGGAAACAATCCATACGAAGAATACAGAGAGTTTGTCCAAGATAGTGATCCAGGACCCATCAAACGCCTAACTCTCGATTGTAACGAGCTCCAATAACCAACAAGGTTCGTAACTTTGCAGTGCTAATTAGAAAACTAATTTCTATTTGGCCCCTCAGAATCCTCCGATTGCACATTTTATCCTTGCCTTGTATAATTTCCTTCATATGACACCACTACCAAAACGCCGTATCAGTACCAGACGCAAAGGCAAGAGGAGAGCTGCTATCAAACTCAAGCTCCCTAAGCTAGTTAAATGCAAAAACTGTGGAAGAATCAAAAAATCCCACAATATTTGCCGTAACTGCAAAAAGTAACTTTTTCATGAAAACATCTTCTGACCCCCGACATCTCAAACGGATCAAGCTCGTCCAGTCACTCTATGCGAGTAGCTACCAGACTCAAATTTCCAATCTCAACCAAGAACTCATGGATAATCTCGAATTAATTGACGCTGCCATCCAAAAAGCCGCTCCCGAATGGCCACTCAAAAACATCAACAGAATTGACCTGGCCGTACTCAGAGTCGGCACCTACGAATTACTCCATACCGATACTCCCCCCAAAGTCATAATCGACGAAGCCGTCGAGATCGCCAAGACCTACGGCGCCGAAAACAGCTCTAGTTTTGTCAATGGCGTACTAGGTACCATTCTTGCTACAATCAAATCATCATGACTACAACTAATCCTCTCGATCTCTCCAAACTCTTTACCGACCAAAACCTATTTCGTTCATCCTTCGTCCACCGCTCATATCTCAACGAGTCCACTGAATTTTCTGAGTCCAACGAAAGACTTGAGTATCTAGGTGACGCAGTTCTTGAGCTCGCTACCAGTAAGTTCTTGTACTCTAAGTACCCCCAGTATCAAGAAGGTATGCTCACCAACCTTCGCGCTTCCCTCGTCAGAACCGAGAGTCTCGCCGAATCTGCCAGCATCCTCAACTTCTCAGAGCTCATTCTCATGTCTCGTGGAGAAGAAGCCACCGGTGGCAGAAATAACACCTCACTCCTTGCCAACACCTTCGAGGCATTCCTTGGCGCACTCTATCTAGATCAGGGATACGAGGCATGCGACAAGTTTTGTCAGGAAAATCTCTTTCCCAAAATCGACGAGATCATCGAGTCAGAGTCATACCGTGACTACAAATCCCTCATGCAAGAAATAGCTCAGTCCAAATTTAAGACTACCCCCACCTACAAGCTCATTAGTGACGCAGGCCCCGACCACGACAAAACCTTCCAAATGCTTGCTATCATTGATGGCAAAGAGTACGGAATAGGGGAGGGTAAGAGCAAGCAAGCTGCCCAGGAGAGCGCAGCAAAAAAGACCCTTGAGATGATTGGCACAGTTTGATATAATTCCACTCGTTATGCTAAAAGTAAAATTAACCAGAATCGGCAAGAAAAATCAGCCACAATATCGCATCATCATAAATGAAGCCAAAAGTAAGCGAGATGGGGCCTTCACGGACCACATAGGTCACTATAATCCACTGGCCAAACCTCCCGCTTTCACGATCGATCTTCCAAAATATCAAGAATGGCTCAAAAAAGGCGCCCAGCCCACCGACACAGTCAGGCAGCTAGTCGCCAAATTCACCAAGAAAGCTCCCACTGCCAAAAAAACGCCAAAAAAATCTACCAAAAAATAAAAAAGGAGTCCCATGCAAGAAGTACTAGAATTTATCCTCAAGAATATCACCACTACTCCAGATGACGTCAAAGTCGAGTCTCACGACGAAGATGGTGTTATCAACTTCACAATCTCAGTTCACTCTGATGATGTAGGTCGAGTCATTGGTAAAGAGGGAAAAGTCATCAAAGCTATCCGCACTATCATGCGCGTCATTGCTATCCAGAAAGACTTACGAGTCAGAGTCTCTGTTCTCTCAGATCAGAACGAACAACCAGTCATCGTCGAAGAAGCTGCACCAGTTGTAGAAATTACTCCTGAACCAGCTCCTGAGACTCCAGAGGTTCAGATTCCTGCGGAAGAGGATTCCCTGACTGTAGAAGTATAGGCGCAAACAAGTCATACTTCCCAGTTCCCTCAATACCTTCAGACTGTTCAGTGATACTACTGCTCTCGAATTGTCGCAAATCTGCTAGATCCTGAAAATACAGCTCTTCTTTATCTGTAAATAACTCCACTACTCCACTCGAAGTCGTGATATCTTTGCTTGCCCACAACATTCCAAGTCTCAAAGAAAGTACATAGCTATCCTCTTGCAGTCCTAGAGACGCAACCTCAACTTTCGTTATCTGCATCAGAGGACTAGTCAACTCAAGTACTCGCAAAAACTCATATATCTTCTCCCTCGTTCCATTAATCTTGATCTCCGTCTCAAGCACATGCACTCCCTTGACGATATCTTGTTTTCTAGTCTTTGAGCTCGCGCTCGCCTCGGTCACGTCCCCAGGCGCAAGCGAGATTCCCGTAAACGATAGACCTAGCTCTCGCGACAGTCCATCCACTGTGGCCAAATAAAGCACTACATCCTTACGAGGGGGCAGGGCAGAGTCCAAGATTTCCAATCTCTCCGCAAGCGCATCCTTATCCATTCCACTCAAAACTCTCATTTTACTTGTCAATTTTTCCTCCTCGCGCTCTCTGACTTTGATCTTACTCTGCAGTTCTCCCACACTCTGAATACTAGGTAATAACGCAATTAAGAGTAACAAAACTATTGCCACCCCAAATCCCACAGCCTTTGCCAAACTATCATGTCTCAGAACCCAGCCTTTTACTCCATCCTTTGCCATTAGATTTCTCTCCCCTCTATCGGCATCATTAGCCGTGCCTGCAATTGATACCCACCGACTGCAGTCCTCACCACACCCTCGCTCACTACCTGAGTAAACACTCCACCACCTTCTTCTAAGTATTGCAAAGCCGCCTCCAAACTCAAGACATCACTCGCACTCAGCTGAACACTCATCTCATTATCACTTAGAAAACTCACCCCACTCACCACTACTCCCGGAATCGTGATCGAAAATATTTCCTGAATAGCCTCTCTCGCCACTGATCGAGCATCCAAAAATGACGCAATTAACTTAAGCCTACTCTTAAGATAAATCTGTTGAGCCGATGCCTCAACATGCTCCGATACCTGACGTGTCACACTCGTAATCGAGCTCTCAATTCTTTTTAGCTTCTGAGCTAACACTAATTGGTAAGAAACAACAGCAATCACGACCACCAAAGTAGCCACAAAAGCAGTAACTGCATACTTCAAGATCTCCCTCTCACGCAAAAAATCCTTCTCTGATAAAACTCGCCTATTTTTGAGTAGATTAATCCCGATTTGTTTTTTCATCTCTAGAATATCCTTAGAGCCAGGCCTGCTGCCACTGCATATGCTGATTTCTCCTGTGGGACCTGCACATCACGTCCAATCTTAGCGTACGCAAAAGGGTCGCCGATCATTATCTCAATTCCCTCGAATCTCTCACCAAAAAACGAGCTCAACTCAGGTAAATAAGCACCTCCTCCCGAAAACACAATCTTATTTACCTGCCCCTTATTACTCGTTGCATGATACTCAATCGCCTTGCGAACCTCCCCCACAATTGACTCCATCACAATCATCAAACTCTCCCTCACCTTACCCTCCAGCTGTCCAGAATCTAGTCCATAGGTGCGTTTGTACTCCTCAGCCTGTGCAATCGGCAAACTAAGTAACTGTGATACTCCACGCGTCATTGCCACTCCACCCGTATTCATATAATGAGAAAAGCTCAAACTCTCGGAGTCGACTATCCCCATCACGGTCGAGAGGGCACCAATATGCATAAGGAGTGTTGATCCCTTACTCTCAACTCCATGCATCATTGACCTGGACACCGCCACCATCTCACTCTCGATTGCAATTGGCTCGATCCCAATCGAGATCACAAAATCCACCATCGCCTGTAATAATTTTTTCGGTGCCGCAACCAGATAGACCAGGGATTGCCCCTGAGTGGAGTCGCGAGCTTCTTTAACAACCTGATAATCAATCTCTACTTCTGAGACTGGGACCGGAACAAACTGCTCCGCCTCCCACTTTACAGCAGACGAAAGCTCCGCATCACTCATTGTTGGCATGCTCACAATCTTGCTATATACCTTTGACTCTGGGATCGAGATTACTGCCCGCTTATCATGAATTCCGGATTGAGATATTAGATTTTTTACAGCAGGTGCTAGCTTCTTAACAACCTCTGCATCCAAAAAATCCACCGAACCTGCCGGGTTCTGAACCAAACCAACTCCAGATAGCACAAAAGAATTCGTATTCACTCCCGTCACACTCACGGCTTTTAGACTCGAGTTACCGAAATCCAATCCAAAATACATACTCATGGGCAGATTACTCCTTTAATTAACTATACTACTATTTAACAATACTTGCTCCCGAAAATAATGCATAATCAAATACCGATCCCGCAGAATCTAGCGTTCTCTTTACCTCAATCTCTTTCTGAGAATCTCCTCCCTCTGCCTCAGACTGCACCAAATACATCTGGGTTGAGAGACCAGATCCTTCAACTTGAATAGTAGCTCCAGAATAAAACGGTCTCAGCCTTAACTTAGTTCCACCTGCTGGCACAACATAATTAACCATACTCAAAAACTCTCCTCCATGCGGACTACTAGCGTCAAACCCATTGGATATCACACATCCCGACCCATTGTAATACTCGCGCTCTACACTTAGATCAGACTTAATCGCAATTATCTCAAGAGCTGCGGGCGCATTCCCATCACCTTCACCCACGCAACTCACGTCCTCCGTTGGATCATTGGCTTTTGTCCAGCTCACACTCACGCTTCCAGAAGATCCTGCTAGATCTATCTCTGCCTGGTCACCCGCTTTTACATATAGATCAAAGCTCTCAACTCCAGTTACCGCGTACTCTCCTCCAACCAATCCCGCCACATCCGAAATAGACACAGATCCCGCCGGCACATTTTCCTCCGTAATCGCAAGAAGCGCCGCCTCCACTCCCTGTTCAGCCACTGCAAAAGCAGCATTATTCTCTTTTTCCTGTCGAGACAAGACTACATCAGACAGGCTTCGTGCTGCAATAGAGAGCACAACCGAGATCACCAGTCCCAACACTACAAGAAGTAACAATCCAACTTGACCTTTAGGGTATTTATTCATACCTCAATCTAAGCAAATCTGGCTTGACTAGTCAACCGCAACTTGAGATACTAATCTTATGAACAAGAAACTAGGGTTTACTCTTATCGAACTACTAGTCGTCATCTCGATTATCGGCATCCTCATCTCTATTCTTACCTCGAGCTTTCTCACAGCTCAAAAACAAACTCGAGATAGTAGGAGGCAAGCTGATCTTGAACAAATCAGACAAGGTCTGGAGACTTACCGCTCCGAGAACGGCACCTATCCCGCTGATACCGCCTTACTCTCACCTGACTACATCAACTCCCTTCCCACTGACCCATCTGGAGCTACTTACCTATATGCATACTCCCTAGACACTGCGACCACCTACACACTCTGTGCGGGCCTAGAAATCACTCCAGCTATCCCTGATACTTGCGCTGCCATCAGTTGTGGCACGATCACCTGCAACTACCAAACTCAGCACCCATAAACATGAAATCTGCCCAGGGTTTCACCCTCATCGAGCTTCTGATCACGATCACGATCACCACCACTCTTGCCACTTTTGGTTTTAACGCCTACTCCAGTGCACAACGCAGACAAGCAATCAAGTCAGCTACCACAGAGATCACCTCCATCCTCGACTCCACTCACAAACTTGCGCTCGTTGGCACCAGACCATCAGACTGTCTTGGTCCCTTCCAGGGATACCAACTGGCCTTCACTGCTGACTCAAATATCATCACTACTACTCCACTATGCGAAACCGTCGACGGAGCAACTACGACCCACACCATTAACAATATTGCCTTTAGTGCCACGCAGAGTTTTTCTTACCGACCTCTTGTTGGTGGCGTTGATCTAGGTGGTGCCACGACTCTTGATCTCGAATATCTCGACACCAATAGCCAGACTCACCAGATCATTATCGACAAATCAGGCACATATGAGTACGAAGGGATCATAGAATGAAGTTGCGCAGAACATTAAGACGAGGAGATAGCATTCTCGAGATTATTATCGCCTCCGCACTGATCGTGATTGGGTTAGTCTCGATTCTTTCCTTAGCAACTCGCTCCCAAAAGACTAGCGACTTCTCACGTGACAACAATCACGCCACCAACTACTCATACGAGGCTAACGACTGGTTACGCGACATGAGAAATATTCTGGGCTTTGACACTCTTGCATATTATCTATCCGAAGATTCACTAGCCAACGACACGACCTACTGTCTCAACTCCACGCTCCCAACTACCGAGATAGACTTCGAGGCACTCGATTATGGTGAGTGCGCGTCAGGTGACACTATCACTGACTCAGTTTTTTCTCGTGAGATTAGCTTAGATCTATCTAATCTTGCTTCCGACTACATCACAGGGATCATAACAACCAGTTGGGAAGGCAACACTACCCACACCAATATTCTAGAAATAAAACTCACAAAATGGCAATAAAAAATGGGCTTGTCCTGAGCACGCCGAAGGGCTACACCCTCATCGAACTAGTTGTAGTAGTAGGCTTGGTCTCGATTCTGGCCATCGGTATTTCCTCGGCAGTCCTGATTAACGCCGTCACTGCTACCAGAACCAAAAACACCACGCACCTGCGCAGTGTAGGGGACTACTCCGTCAATCAGCTCAAACAGCTCATTAGAGGCGCCAGAGACATCACTCTCTGCGACTCCACTCAGAACTCGCTCACTCTCACTAGTCCCGATGGTGGTGAGACCCTTATCAACCTCGAGCTAGATAACGAAATTGGCCGCATCTCCTCCAACTCTGGAGTCTATATCTCGCCCTCTACTGCCAATATCACGAACTTCACCCTAGACTGCCTCCCATCTGACTCAGATCCCACTCTCATCCAACTTAGTTTCGACGCCGCACTCTCCGCATCCACTGAGTCACGCGAAAGCCCCACTCTTCACTTCAGAAGCTCCATCACCCCCAGATCAAACTAGCTATCGCACCCAGCACCATAAACGGCCCAAACGGTATCGTCTCTTTTCGAGTCTTAAGCTTAAACATAATTAGAACTATTCCCACAATCGACCCTCCCACAAAAGCCACCATAGTCCCAGTCAGGATCCTCGTCCACCCCATCACAAGTCCCAGATAGATCGCCAGCCAGACGTCTCCCTCACCCATTCCAGCTCCTCTCGTAATCACCCGTAGTAGCAGATAAAATCCAGACAGCACTCCTGCCGCCACAACTGACCACACGAGATCCATTGGCATATAAGTACCAGTCATAATCAGAATTAATCGGTACCCGAGAGTCAGGATTACCCCAATCCAGACAAAGGGGAGGGGAATCACCCCGTAATACTGATCACTCACGGCAATTGCCAAAAATAGGATCCCAGTTATTAGCCAAAACACTGGCTGCGCAGTCTGGCCAGGCTGGGTCACAAGCAAGAAAAATGCCGAGGAGAGCGCTGCCCACCACACAAACAGTAATCCAGTCAGACTCTCCACTACCAGATGTTGATAACTAAGTGGCTTATGACAGCATCTTGATTTTCCTCTGTACAGTAAGTATGAGAGTACCGGAATCATGTCATAGCTAGCTAGAGTCTTTTTGCAATGATCGCATCTAGATCTACCCTTGACCCATCCCTCTCCTCGCACTGTTCGGGTCACCAAGACATTAAGAAAGCTCCCCACAGATGCCCCCAAGAAAAAAATTAGAACATACCAGAATATACTCAACACACTCCTCCCTCACTGAATTTACTGAATCTACTGCGATACTGCATTTACTGATCTAATTATGGCAAACAGATCATCTCATCTGCGGTAGCTGCATCAAAATCACCCGTATATCCCAACTCTCCATCTGGACATGGACCACCTGCCACATAAACAACTGTGGTAATGGGAAAATCAGTTCCCCAACTATTTGCTTTACATCTATCAAAAGCCTCACGCTGGAATGTGTTAGACTCCGGAGCAAAACAAGAATACACTGACCCAGCAGCTCCCGCATCATTATAATAAATATAAACATCTGCGTAAGATGCATCAGTAATTCTATCAACAAAACTAGTTTTCACTTCACTCGTAGAAGTCAATTGATCCAAAGCAGCTTCTACCGTACAAGTTGTCAACGTACATGCGCTACCCAGTGCAGCACTGGCATTAATCGGTAACCAAGGAATATCAGCCGCACTAGGATTAATATCTTCCCCCTCTGCAGTCTGCCATGGAAAATATCCGAGTGAAGCATTGTAACGTTCTATTGCACTTATCATCTGAGAAACATCAGACCTAGATCTTGTATCTCGTCCTTTTCTGATCTGTTCAAGAGGATTAAGAGTCGCAAGGAGCGCAACTGCCAAGATTCCGATCACAGCGATCACGACCAACAGCTCAATCATCGTAAATCCGAGTTTGTTTGTTCTAGTTTTCATTATTTCCTCCTACTTAATATCTCTATATTCATTCAAGAGCATTAGAACGTACTTGTCAAGTTGTATATAGGCACGATAATCGCCACAATCATAAACCCGACTCCTAGCCCGAGCACCACCATAATGATAGGCTCCATTGCAGTTGTCAGGTTTTTGGTTGCGTGTTCACTCTCTGTCTCAAAGTATCCTGCCACACGGCTAAGAACTTCATCCAGTTTCCCCGTTTGCTCACCAACAGATATCATCTGCGGCACAATCATCGGGAATGACTCATGCTTTGCGATTGACTCAGCTAACGAGTTCCCACGCTCCACGTCCTTCCCGACTTTGATCAGAGCTCTCCTTGTCACCTCACTATCCACCACTCCCTGCACAATCGAGAGGGCCTCTACCAAACTCACCCCAGCACTCGCCAAGAGTGACAGAGTGCGCGAAAACTCAGCCATCAGAGTCATGGCCTTGATCTTCCCAAAGATTGGCACCTTCTGCATCAATTGATCATAGCGCAGTGCACCACTATTAGTTTTTCGCCACGCACGAATCCCGTACATCGCCCCAAACCCGAGTAGGACCATTAGATACCATGTCTTGGCCATAAAAGTACTCGTCCCAATCAGAATCTGCGTAATCATCGGCAGTTCTGCATCAAAATCCTCATACATCACCGAGAGTTTGGGTAACACAAACACCATCATCACCATTCCCACCACCAGCATCCCGATTAACACGATCACCGGGTAAATTAGCGCTCCCTTAGTTTTTGCCCGAAACTCCCTCTGCTTCTCCAGATTATCCGCGAGTCGTGCCAGGATCGTATCCAGTACTCCCGCAGCCTCACCTGCCTCAACCAATGCCACATATACCTTGGAAAAAGTCTCCTCATGATCCTTGAGCGCGCTCGCAAAAGTAGAGCCACCCTCGATCCCCCTCAAAACCTCCATCACTCTTTTGGCAAGCGCCGGTGGGACCTGGACCTGCAAAATCGAGAGGGCATCAGTTAGGGGCAGTCCTGCCGAAATCATTGTCGAGAGTTGACGGGTAAAGTTCACAATATCATCAAACTTAACCTTATCCGACATCGCAAATATTCCACCTTTTCCTTGACTAGCCTCATGCAGATCAATAATCACCAGTTTCTGTCCACGCAACACCTCAACTGCTGACTCAACAGTCTGGGCCTCCACTATTCCTTTGCGCAACACTCCTTCTCTAGATTTTGCCTTAAATCGGTATCTCTGCATTACTTTAACCTTCCCTTGCGACTAGGCGATTAAGCTCCTCTAGATTCATTGCATACTCCCTGGCAGTTTCCAGTGTAATCTGCTTTTTCTTATAGCTCTCCGCCAGTGCCATCTCGATCGTCCGCATCCCAGCCTCACCCGAAGTCTGCATCGTATTGGTGAGCATATGTGTCTTCCCATCGCGAATTATAGACCGCACCGCGCTACTTGCCAAAAGCACCTCCACAACCGGCACTCGCCTCTCCTCAACCGAAGGAATGAGTCGCAGTGATAACACGCCTTCCAGCACCGACGCGAGTTGCGATCTAACTTGACCTTGCTGATCTTGTGGGAACACATCAACTATTCTGTCTATGGTTTGTGGGGCGTTATTGGTATGGAGCGTCGCAAACACAAGATGTCCAGTTTCTGCGATGGTCAGGGCAGCCTCGATCGTCTCATAATCTCTCATCTCTCCTATCAATACCACATTCGGGTCTTCGCGCAAAACTGACTTAAGCGCTACCCCCCAACTGTGCGTGTCAGCATTTAACTCGCGTTGTGAAAAGATTGATTTGCTTGGCTTATGCACAAACTCAATCGGATCCTCGATCGTCACGATATGCTCTGCACGCTCCAAGTTAATCTTATTAATCATTGCCGCAAGCGCAGTTGACTTACCATGCCCTGTTGGACCGGTGATTAACACGAGACCTTGCTTAAGCTGAGTCAGGTCAGCAAGAATTTCTGGCAATCCAAGTTCTGCAATCGAGAGAATCTTCTCAGGCACATATCTCATCGCCACTGCCATATTACCTTTTTCGTGATACACATTCACACGAAATCGCGCACCCGAGGGCAGTGAGTACGAAAAGTCTAGCTCCTTATCAATTTCAACCAGCTCCTTTTGTTCAGCTCCCAAAATCGGCAAAATCAACTTATTTGCGATTTCCGGTGTCACAACTTGTGACTCTGGTACCGTCACGAGATTACCATGCAGCCGTAGGGTAGGAGGGGATCCAACCATGATATGCACATCACTCGCCCCGTACTGCAAACACATCTCCAATATTTGTTTTATCTCCATATTGTTTTCCCTTTCATTTAAGTATGTGCTACCCTCACAACTTCTTCAAGAGTTGTTATTCCATCAAGCACTTTTAGGTATCCATCCTGTTGCATTAGGAGCATTCCATCCTCTACAGCAGCCTTCTCAATTATCGAAGCTGGTGAACGCTCCAGAATCAGCTTACTAACTTTTTGGTTCACCTTAAGAACCTCAAACACTCCCACTCGTCCAGAATACCCAGTGTCAGAACATTTATCACACTTTCTCCCTCGGAATAACTTAAGCTCGGTCACTCCCTTGCTAGCTAGATAACTCTCATACAGTGGTCCCAGCACTCTTTTGATCTCCTCAATTCCCTCTGGGGGTGGAGTATATTCTTCTCTACAGTTCTCGCAAATCTTCCTGACCACCCGCTGCGCCACCACACACGTAATCGACGAGGCTAGCAAGAATGGCTCCGCCTCCATGTCCAAGAGTCGGGGTAACGCGCCAGAGGCGCTATTTGTATGCAGAGTAGAAAAAACCAAGTGACCAGTAAGTGATGCCTGGATCGCCAAGTTCGCAGTCTCATTGTCACGTACCTCACCAACCATGATGATATTAGGATCTTGGCGCAAGAATGATCTCAGCCCAGTCGCAAATGTTAACCCTGCCTTCACGTTGATCTGGACCTGATTAATCCCGTCCATCTGGTACTCAACTGGATCTTCTAGGGTCACGATATTCACTTTTGGCGTATTGAGGATATGGAGAAGTGAGTACAGAGTCGTCGTCTTACCTGATCCAGTAGGACCAGTAATTAGAATGATTCCATGTGGGACCCGTACTGATTCTTCGAGATTTTTAAGCGCTGCCGCTCTCACTCCGAGGTCAGATAGGGTAGGGACGTTGCTGGATTTGCGTAGTAACCTCATCACAACCTTTTCTCCGTCCACCGTTGGCAGAGTAGAAACGCGCAAGTCAACTTCAGCATCATCAGTCCGGAAGGTAAATCGACCATCTTGCGGGACTCTTCTCTCGTCAATCTTAAGGTCAGACAGGATCTTTACACGTGAGACTAGCGCATCATGCACCTTCTTAGGCAGCACTAATTTCTCTTTGAGGATTCCGTCAATTCGATAACGCACTCGGGTGTGTCCCTCCAGCGCCTCAATATGCACATCACTCGCCCTTGCCTTTACAGCAAACTCTAGGACCGTCGCAATAATCTTCGCAATCGGAGCTTCCTTAATAACCTCTCCAATCTTCTTAGAGTCAAGTACTCTCTTACCTAGTGACTCCTCCTGGGTTTCTTTGAGTACCTGAGAGACTTCTGCTGACAGGCTCTGAGCGTAGCGAACAGGGATTTCCTCTAATAAGCTACTCGCTAGACCTAGGTGTGGCTTGATCTTACTGCCACTCTTTGCCTCAAGAAACGAGATCGCCGATAGGTCCAATGGATTCACCATCGCGACAGAGAGAACATTTCCCTTCACATCATAACCAAACGGAATAGCTTGGTAATGGGTAGCCACACTTTCTGGCAACCTCGCAAGTGCCTCAGGGCTAGCCGCCACTCCTCCAATATCAATGTATGGAATGTTATAGAACTTGGCCTTGGCTTGAGCCAGCGCCTCCTCCTCCACAAGACCTGATTTCTCCAGCACCTGTGACACTGGAACACCAGAAGTATAGCTATCTTTTTTCAGTCGTTCGTAATCCTCTTCACGCAGAAGACCATCCTCGATGAGGATGAGGGCAAGATCTTTCATAAATTAAGTGTACACTATTTACATGCAACAATTCATCTATCACGGAGGCACGAAAGAGGGTAGGGCAGATGCCATTACACGCGACTTCCCTTCACCTGAATATACCCACACCCAGATTGTCGCAGAAGAATCATCTATCAAGATCAGCCAGATCCGCGACCTCATCTCAAGCCTCTCCGTCACGCACCAGGGCAACAGGCTCATCTGGATCGAAGAAGCGAGTGATCTCACTCTCCCGGCCCAGCAAGCACTCCTCAAAACCCTCGAAGAACCACCAGTTAATACCGTAATCACTCTCTCCCTACATTCTTCTCACTCTCTCCTCCCCACAGTTCGCTCTCGCTGCGCGTTACGCTCACTCCAATCAGCTCCCAGCAAACTTGAGGCCTCCGAGCTCGCACTCGTTAAGCAGGCCCTCACCTCCACTCCAGGAGAGCGATTACAACTTGCTAGCTCCGTAGGCAAGAAAAGAGATCCTGCAGTGAGTTACTTCACCACAATCATCCGCACTCTTCATCAGGTTATGCAGGACACCGATCGCCCCAGCTCCCTCACTCTCCTCACTCGCATTAGTGAACTTGCGCACAACACTCTTTCTCAGCTCAAATCCAACACCAACGTTACCTTAGCCACTGAATCATTCTTTCTCAAACTCCCTCAAACCCACTAAATACTCTCTAGAATACTACTCTGGTATACTTATTCGTGGTATAGTATTTCGGTTATATGACTACTTCTTATTCAGCAAAAGACATCAAAGTTTTGGAGGGGCTAGAGCCCGTTCGTAAACGTCCCGGTATGTACATCGGTGCCACTGACGAGAGGGGTATTCAAGAGCTTCTCAAAGAAATCATCGATAACTCAGTCGACGAGGCAATCGCAGGATTTGGTAGTGACGTTTACATAACACTAGCCAAGGATGGCTACGCCGCAATCAGTGACAACGGTCGTGGTATCCCAACTGGCATGCACGCTTCCGGCGTCTCAGCCCTCGAGATCGCCATGACCAAGTTGCACGCAGGAGGCAAATTCGAGGAGACCGCCTACCAAGCCTCGGGTGGACTCCACGGAGTTGGAGCCTCTGCCGTTAACGCTCTTTCTACTCATCTTTTGGTCATCGTCAAACGCGAAGGCAAATATTTCTTCCAGGAATACAAAATCGGTCAACCCAAGAGTCCCGTCAAAACTATCTCAGAAGCCGAAGTCAAAAAACTCATCCTCCCCGGTCACCACAGCCTCCTCACAGCCGAGTCAGGTACCTACACCACCTTCATTCCAGATCCCACCATCTTCAAAAAAACCATCGAGTTCAACTACAAGAATATCAAGGACCGTATTAGAGAACGCGCCTACCTCATTCCCAAGTTGTATCTCCACCTCAACGACGAGCGCTCAGGTGACAAATGCAACTTCTACTTCGAGAGTGGAATCAAGTCACTCGTCCAACACCTCAACGCCCACAAAAAGCCTCTCCACAAGGTAGTCCATGTCTCAGGTGAGCACGTCGAGGACGATATCAAGATCGCCGTCGAAGTCGCTTTCCAGTACACCGACACATTCAGCGAGAACGTTCTCTCATTTGCCAACGTCATCCACACCTACGACGGTGGTACTCACCTTACGGGTTTCCGCACTGCCATCATCAAAGTCATCAAAGACTACCTTAATAGCAAAGACGCAAATGGCAAAAAAGTCCCCATCACCGGAGAAGATCTCAAAGAAGGATTAACCGGGGTAGTGTTTATCAAGATGCCGAGTAATGACATTCAGTTTGAGAGTCAAACTAAGGCCAAACTCAATAACCCCGAGGCACAGAGTGCAGTCTATGCAGTGGTCAAGAAGGAGCTCGAGTACTACCTAGAAGAAAACCCCAAAGAAGCCAAGCGTATGCTAGAGAAAGCCCAGCTTGCCGCCAAAGCTCGCATGGCCGCTCGTGCCGCCCGTGATGCCGTGGTCAGAAAAGGAGCTCTCGAAGGCTCCACATTACCCGGCAAACTCGCCGACTGCCAAGAACGTGATCCCGCCAAATGCGAGATCTACATCGTCGAGGGAGACTCCGCCGGAGGCAGTGCCAAACAGGGACGTGACCGTGCTTTCCAGGCAATTTTTCCTTTGAGAGGTAAGATCCTCAACACCGAGCGCGCCAGATTAGACAAGATCATCGCCTTTGAGGAACTCAAAAACCTGATTATTGCCCTGGGCACTGGAGTCGGTGAGACCTTTAACCCAGAAAAGCTTCGCTATCACCGCATCATTCTTATGAACGATGCTGATGTCGACGGCGAACACATCACGACTCTTGGCTTGACCTTCTTCTTCCGTCACATGCCAGAGCTCGTCAAACAGGGCTACCTCTACATTGCTATGCCACCTCTATACAAGATTGATTTTGGCAAAAACAGTAACTACGTCTACTCCGAAGAGGAGAAGGAAGAGCTACTCAAAAAGAACCCAGGCAAAAAATTCTCGATCCAACGTTACAAGGGTCTCGGAGAAATGAACCCAGAACAGCTCTGGGAAACCACAATGAACCCAGAACATCGCATCCTCAAGCAAGTCATGATCAAAGACAGCGAAGACGCCGACGAGATCTTCACAGTCCTAATGGGCAACGACGTCCCACCCAGGAAAAAATTCATCCAGAGTAACGCAACTCATGCTACGCTGGATGTGTAGAATATCCAAAGGGACTTTCCTTTCAAAGGAAGGTGAGTCACTTTACTAAATAGAAAAACAAGAAAGGCACATATGGAACCAGTCAAAGTCATCATCGAGATCCCAGCGGGGTCAAGCATCAAATACGAAATCGACAAAAAAGATAACATTCTTATGGTCGACCGCTTTCTTCACACTGCCATGTACTACCCCTTTAACTACGGCTACGTCCCCGGCACTCTTGCCGACGACGGTGACGCCACTGATGTGCTCGTGCTTTCATCCATGAAAGTCGCGCCCGGTGTGGGTATCAAAGCCCAGGTCATCGGCATGCTCGAGATGGAGGATGAGGCAGGGGTAGACAGTAAGCTCATCGCAGTACCTACCGAGAAGATCGACCCCGTCTACGGAGCCTGGAAAGAAATCGGTGATGTCCCCGAGCACTACCAGAATATGATGAAACACTTCTTCGAGCACTACAAGGATCTCGAACCTGGCAAATGGGTCAAAGCAAAAGGTTTCTTGGGACGAGAGGCAGCAGAAAAAGAAATAGAACAGGATCTCGCTAGAGCCAAATAATATGACTGATGACTCAATCCTAAAACCACTAGATATCACTGAGCCAACGGAATCTACTGATTCCACGGAATCTACGGAGCCAACTGCAGAAACTGCCCCCACTGATTCCAACCGTAACAACTCAGCCCTAGAAACCTACGACTCACCATACGGCAGGATCGCTCCCGTCACAATCACTAGTGAGATGAAAAGGTCATATCTCGACTACGCAATGTCAGTCATAGTTAGTCGCGCACTCCCCGATGTTCGTGATGGGCTCAAACCAGTTCATCGACGTATTCTCTTTGCGATGAAAGAGCTCGGCATCACCCACAAGGGTAAGCACAAAAAATCTGCCCGAATCGTCGGAGAAGTTCTGGGTAAATACCACCCGCACGGAGACACCGCAGTTTATGACGCCATGGTCCGCCTAGCCCAAGAATTCTCTATGCGTTATCCATTAGTTGACGGCCAGGGTAACTTTGGCTCAGTTGATGGCGACTCTCCTGCTGCCATGCGTTACACCGAGGCACGCCTGGACAAAATCACTCAAGAACTTCTTGTTGACCTAGACCGCGACACTGTCGACTGGGTCGATAACTTCGACGGCTCATACAAAGAACCTACAGTTCTACCAGCCGCACTCCCCAACCTTCTTCTCATGGGCTCAGACGGAATCGCCGTCGGCATGGCCACCAAGATCCCTCCTCACCACCTCACCGAGGTAGTTAACGCAATTAACGCACTAGCGGGAAAATCCACAACTAAAAGAGACAAAACTGAGTTCGATGAGAATACATTAGAAAATGAAAATCCAAGTGACCTCACCGGAGACCTAGAGAGTTCCGCCACCATCGACGATCTTCTCGAGCACATCCAGGGTCCCGACTTTCCCACAGGCGGCACAATCTACGATCAAGAAGCCGTCCAGGAGGTATATCGCACCGGAAAGGGTAGGGTAGTCACCAGAGCCGAGGCCGTAATTGAAGAAACCAAGAGTGGCAAGTTCCAGATCATCGTCACCGAACTCCCATACCAGGTTAATAAGGCTAATCTCGTGGCCAAGATTGCCAACTTAGTGCGCGACAAAAAACTCACCGGCATCTCCGACTTGCGCGACGAATCAGACCGTGAGGGTATGCGTATCGTGATCGTGATGAAAAAGTCAGCCAGGCCCAAGAGCGTTCTCAACAACCTTTTCAAACAAACTGCCTTGCAGAGCACCTTCTCCGCTAACGTCGTCGCTCTTGATGATCAGGGTAGACCACACCTCATGAACCTCAAGACCATTCTTATGCACTACCTCAAACACCGCCAGATAGTCGTGGTCCGTCGCTCCCAGCACGACCTCAAATCAGCTAGAGCTCGCATCCACATCCTCGAGGGCTACCTAAAGGCACTCGACCACCTCGACGAGGTTATCGAGACCATCAAGAAGAGTAAGAACTCAGATGAAGCAAAAACTAACTTGATCAAAAAATTCGAGTTTAGTGAGATCCAGGCTGTCGCGATCCTCGACATGCAACTTCGCAAACTCTCCGCACTCGAGAGGCAAAAAATCCAAGACGAGTACGACGCCCTTATGAGCAAGATCAAGGGACTCACCGGCTTACTTCTTGATCCTCAAGCCATCATCGCCCTCATCCTCAAAGAACTCAAAGAAATCGAAAAACTCTACCACGACGAGAGACGCACTCGCGTCGTCAAAGGTAAATTGGGCCAGTTCTCCGAAGAGGATCTGATTGCCAAGGTAGACAATCTCGTCACGATAACCAAGGGCGGCTACATCAAGCGTATGCCACTAGGTACTTACCGCTCACAACGCCGTGGGGGCAAGGGAGTGGTCGGTATGACCACCAAGGAAGAGGATGAGATTCTCAAGATGGCAGTCGCAAACACTCATGACTACGCACTCTTCTTTACCGATACCGGCAAGGTTTTTATGAACAGAGTTTTTGAGCTCCCAGAGGGTAGCCGCACCGCCAAAGGGCAAGCCATCATCAACCATCTCGGCATCAGTCAAGATGAAAAAATCGAGGCACTCCTCACAGTCAGTAAGGAAGTTTTGGAGAGTAAGGACTTCTTTATCACCATGGCCACCCGCAAAGGCCAGGTCAAAAAAACCAGCATCAAAGAATATGCCAACATCAGAGTCAGTGGCAAGATCGGCATCTCCCTTCGAGATGGAGACACGCTAGTCAAAGCCCAGGTTACCGACGGCAAAAACTACCTTCTCCTGGTCACCCACTCCGGCAAATCAATCAAGTTCAAGGAATCCGACGTCAAGCCCACGGGCAGGGACACCATGGGAGTCAAGGGCATCAACCTCAAAGGAGAAGACTTCGTGATCGCTGCCGAGACCTTTGAGATTACACCTGACAAGCCAGATGACAAAAGACGCAAGTTCTTCCGCGAGATCCTGGTAGTCACCGAGAACGGCATAGGCAAACGCACTGCAGTAAGTGAGTACCCATCCCAGAACAGAGGAGGGCAGGGGGTCAAGGTTGCCGAACTAAGCAAAAAAACAGGTCTCATCGCCGCGGCCCGTATGGTCACAGAGCTTGACCGCGAGGTCGTGATTACCACACGTGGTGCTCAAGTAATCAAGCTACCTCTCAAGAATATCAAGGTCCTCAGCAGATCCACTCAAGGCGTGATCCTAATGCGCCCCGCCAAAGGCGATCTCATAACCAGTGTCACCACTCTCCAGGATAATTCTGGGGAAGAGGAATAATCATATAACATGACAAATATGGTGTATATACGAATTCTATTCGCATATACACTAGTTCTACGACATACATTTTTGCACTATTTGTAATTGTTTTTCCAATTTTTTGTTTTTATCAAGATAAAAGGGGTATTAAGATTCTTTATTTGTAGAGGGGTATAGAGAGTCGCCATAGGCGACTTTTATGCACTAAAGTGCAATTAGTAGATACAAAACACCCCTTCTCATAATCAAAAACGTTGCAACTTACGCAACAATTTTCGACTACTCGAAGGGGGTGTCTTGGACTCAAATTTGCTCGAGTCAGTTTGTAATGATGACGGTTACACCATCTTCATCGTCTTTGTTACCCTTGCGAGTAACAGTGTTTCCCTTACCGGTGATGATGGTGGAATTCTTAGCAGAACCGCCAATCACAACGCCACCGGCGCCAACAGCCAGAGCACCAGACCCTTGAGCAATCGCTCCCGAACCTTTTACTACAGCCACATGGCCATCAGCATGGCGCTTGACCTGTTCTCGACGCTCGAAACTATGCCCGCAGTGTTCGCAGGTGAGCGTGCTACTGTTTCCAGCAGAACCACCGATATATACGAACGTATCTTCATCGACATACATGAAGGCGTCTTCTATAGTGGTTTCATCCACTTTCAATTTGCCACCACATTGGGTGCAGGCAAGTAGGGTTAATTCTTCTGACATGTCATTCTCCTTGATTGGGGGGGTATTTTTTACATCCGCAGATGACTACCGTACGAGTAGCGCTCTAAGTGTCATATAAATGACACATAAGGCGCTACTCGCCAAAGATGTTTGACTGAGCAATATTAAAGTGCAAGACTAAACTGTTAGTTGGAATACACATCCACAGCATTAGTAGAAAGTTCTCCAGCTAACGATCGCAATATATCATTCTACCAGGCATTTGTCAAGACTATAGGGTAGTCACACAAACAAGAATGCAGGGCTACAATTCAGCTCAGGGCAATTCACCCCTTGCCCCTTTTGCCTGAGCTGAAGGGAATAGAATCTTAATACCAGAGACGGGAAGATAAAAACAAAAAATTGGAAAAACAGATTTAAGGAACAAAAATGGACGTTGCTCGACACCATGCACATTGTGCTTGGTGTCGCTTACCACGTTGCACTCTCATTGAGCCAGTTGGGGAACAAGTATAACTGGCTCAATTCGGGTCGTAGAACAGCGTATATCTGGCTCATGCCCTGCAGGCACTCGACCCATATTAGGCGCAGGGTAGCACTGCTGTGCTAAAATTATCCCTGCACCTAACATCAGATATACGCGAACGTTAGACGATATAACAACTTAACTTTAGGAGTTAAACCATGCAGTGGATACATTTCGCAATTCTTGCAGGAACAAGCTATGGTGTGTACAATTTTTTCACGAAAATTACCGCTGACAAGTTTAGTCCGACAGTCTCCCTCATGATCATTACTGGGACTGCTTTCATCGTATCTATTATCGGCACCCTAATTCTACGGTCACTCGGCTATCCATTATTATTCGACAAGAGTTCATTACACAAGCCGATACTTAGTGGTATTTTCTATGGTACAGCAGTAATTTTTTACGTTATCATGTTCTCGAAAGGTGCGCCACTTTCGTTAGGCAATCCTCTCGTTTCGGCACTTTTGACCATTGTTGTTACAATCCTGAGCGTTGTTTTTTTACGGGAGTCATTGAATCCAGCAAGAATTATTGGATTGGTCACTGTTATCATAGGTTTCTTTATTCTCGCTAGAAGTTAAGTTGTGACATGAGTCATTATATGACTCACCGCGTTGCACTCATGTCGAGTATGCTAATGGGCGCAGAATAATAGCATTCTCGGCATGGGTCGTCTAACAGCGTATATCTGGCTCAGTCGTTGCTCTCCCTCGACCCATATTGCTCATGAGAGCATGATAGAATCATGTTATCTCATGGCAACATCAGATATACGCGAACGTTA
>Ga0233437_1002870_pt1 | contig 24558 bp, 42 predicted proteins | sample SI_122_August201_FD_182714 | JGI IMG/M metagenome (GOLD analysis project Ga0233437, IMG submission 182714) | Seawater microbial communities from Saanich Inlet, British Columbia, Canada - SI_122_August2016_200_MG | ecosystem: Environmental > Aquatic > Marine > Inlet | place: Canada: British...
TGAGTTACGAGTCCTTGAAGCTGATATTTCAGAAGCGAAGTCTAATATGGATGATTACGAAGATGGCATGCGTGCTTATACTCATAAGATCTTGTCCGTAAAAATTCCAGATGTAAGAGCTCGTCGCATAGCAAAGCTTAAGCATGAAAATGGAGTTAAGCAACTTAGAGATAAGATTGATGAAAGAAAAGAGCTTGAACACAATATTGCTGGTCTTCAGCAGCAAGAAGAATCTGCAAAAAAAGAGCTGGAGTCTTTATCTAAAGAAAATTCAGTTTTGGAAGATCAAGTTGTTAAGTACAAAAAAGAATTAAAGGAGAAGGAAGATGCTGTATCCGAAATTTCTCATGAAATTGAAAAGAATGAATTTTCTAAGCTGGCTTTTGAAAGAACTATGCGTAATTTGTTTAATTCCTTCATTAATAATCTTAATGTCTTTGCTAATCGTTATCTTTCTATCTTGTGCGATAATGATATTGATGTCCAATTCAATTCAAAAGCAGAGAGAAAATCTAAGAAAATTGTAGATGAAATCAATGTCATGGTATCTGTTAATGGAACCAAACCCCGCAATTTCCGAACTTATTCCGGTGGCGAAAAGGGCAGAGTTGAGCTGGTAACTCAATTATCTCTATTTTCCAGCGCAGATTCAGACATGGAGTTAATATTTTTGGATGAACCATTTATAGGGATCGATGAAGTTGGAAGAATTAGAATAATTCAATTACTGCAATCAATTGCTGATAAAGGCGTTCTTGTGATGGTGGTTTCTAATAAGATGGCTCCCAATGGATATGGTTCTATAATTAATGTAGTGAGAAAGAATGATCGTTCTGAAATCAATTTTTGAGGATTGAATAATGGCAGATAAACCAAAGGGCATTGTTTCACAAAGGCTGGCGTTCATTAAGAATTGTAGTTATGTTGTTGATACTGTAGATAAATATTGTGAAGGTGGACAGGTTTTAGGGATTGATCCAGGTCGAGGATGTACTGGTTTTGCATATAGAGCTGATAAATCAATAAAAACTGGAGCAATGATCCCTAAAACTTACGGGTTTTCCAAAGCTATACGCATTGAACAAGCTCTTAAGAAGCTTTTGGATGGTCGTAGGCCGCTCATAGCTTTAGAAGGGTATGCCCACAATGCTCGGTTTGGGCGTGAGAAGGCTGGAGAGCTTGGAGGATTGATTCGAAAAGTTCTGTATCATAAGAAAAGGCCGCTGGTAATTATTGCTCCTAACACAGTTAAATCATGGATTAAGGCTGGTAAAAAAGAAAATATCATGTTAGAAATTCTTGATAAATATGGTGTAAAAATCACAAACCAAGATGCTGCTGATGCATTTGTTATGCAAGAAGTTGCTTGGAATATGTGGCTTATGGCAAGAGCTGTTGTTTATTCTGGGATTGATAATGCCGATGGTGTGCGGTTATATCTTAAGAATATGGACTACAAGGATTTTCATCAGGATCTTGACAAGCTATTGCGGCACCAAGAGCAGACCCTTTTCAGGCTTATTAATTCTCAGGGACCAGGAATTCAATTCTTTTTAAAGACTAAGCCAGAGGAAGAGTAGTTTTTGTGAATTCTAATATTTACATGGTGTATTGTGTAATATATTGGAGTATTATTATGAAAGCAAGATTTTTAAGAGATAAAAATGGTAAAGTTGATTCAGGGTGGGGAATTCCTGAATCAGGAGAATATATTAAAGATCTTGAATATGGGAGAATCATAATTCCATATATTAAAAATCTATATAATGTTGTGACGATTACAATTAATGGAATTCATTATAAACAAATTAAAGTTTGTGTTTTGCAGTTTTTAGCATGGCATGGAGTTATAGAAAAAGGGCATGTTATTCATCATAAAGATGATAATCGGCTTAATGACTGCGAGAATAATCTTGAAAGTCTTTTGAGGAAAGTGCATTCTTCACATCATAATTTAGGAAGGATTCGTCACCATTAAAAGAAAGGAATAGGAATGAAGAAAAAGCGAAAGCTCACTAAGAAGCAATTAAGATTGAAAAAAGAGAAAGATGCAAAAATCAAAGCTCTTAAAGAAAAACTTTTCATTAACATGAATAAATTTTCCAAGAAGCATAAGGTTTATCAAATTTGTTACCCTAGCGGTATGAAGGTTAAAAATGGAGTTTGTGCTTCTCAAAGTTTCTGGCAGCAGATTTATGTTTGTAAAACAAAGTGTAACAAGCAGTGTGATGATTTCCTCTTTAAAACTTATCTTTGTCGTGATATCGGCTGCACTTACTATCCCGTATGTATGTCCAAGAGTGAATCAAAAAGAATTAAGTATTGTAAGAGCAAAAATCTCCACAAAGAAAGAAAGCACCTCCATTCTCTTTATATGAAATATTTTCACCTTATGGCGATTTATCGGGGTCTCAAGCTTGATGCAGACCGTACCCTTAGATATTTAAAGCAGAGAGCAGAAAAGAAAAAAGCATTGGAGGCTAAATGTGGGAAAATTTCAGATAAAGTACATAGAAAAAAAGGTAAAAAAACAAGAAGCTCAAAGACAAGCAAGAATAAAGGCCTCCATGTCTCTAAAGCCCCTTCTAAAAGTAATACCAAAAGGAGCAAAAGCAAAAAGCGGCGAAGTTAAGGATGGGGTACTCCTTTTCGGAAAACACAGAGGACAAAAGATCTCTGCCCTTCTAAATTCACCTGAACATATAGCTTATGTGACTGATTACCTTGCCAAGAACGAAGACCTTCCAAAATTGTTTCGGCAAAGAATAGATTCAATTATTGAAAATCTGGACCCATGGAGTGATGCCATTGAAACTAAGTTCTCTGGCCTTAAGGTTAGGGAGGTCATTGACCTAGGCGAAGATATCCCATGGAGTTGGATTTTGGTTTTAGGTTTCATCTCTCGCCTTATTTAAAGTCTGAACGTAAGGGGTTCAAAAATGAAAGAAGAAATAAACCCGTTATTAAAATTAAACTCAAAAATGCAAAAGATTGGTGAATAAAATGCTTGTTCAAACTGTATGGGTTTCTTTAAATGGAGATTTATTTTTTAAGAAAGAAAGAGATTGTAAATTCGATGATGAAGTTGATCAATTGATTATGGATACAAAGATTGAATTCCCTGATATGCCAGCAGATTGTCAGCTCATTGTCTGCACAAGTGATTCCCCAATTTTTCTTCATTCTTTGAACCCTATGGATAAACCTATCTAGCCTTAAAATTGCCCTATACTATGTATACTATGCTATACCCTACCCTGTAGACGTGCGTCCACGAGGCATCTAGAGGGCTATTTTATTGCGCTGAAACCGCCAATTTGTAGGGTATTTTTGTAAGGCATAAAAAAGACTTGCTTTTAATTTTATGGGATGTTATAGTATTTTCACTAGAATTGGAAACTTAAAAAATCAAAGCTTGAGAGTCCTGGGTGCCGTGAGGTCCAGGGGGATTCCAATCCTTAGTAGCTCTCAAGCTTTTTTTTATGGAGTTTAAAGTGGAAATTATCATGAGAAAAAGATTTTGGGAATGTAAATATTCTCGGTTAAACGGGAATAGATTAAATTTAAAAAATTATATTTTAACTGATTTAGATAGAATTTATTGGTTTAAAAAACTTAAGAAAAGATTTTCTAAGGGGATTATAGAGATTGAGAAATATAAAAATAGTAAAGATTCTTATTGGTTGGTTAATTTATTTTTGAATAAGAAAAAATCTGGCTTTTCTTTTCATCGGCTTAAATATGAATCAAGAAATGGATATGTTCCTTTAGGTTATGTTATAAATCATAAAGATGGAAATAAATTAAATAATGAAATTAGCAATTTAGAATCATTAACCCATAGTGATAATACTCAGCATGCGGTTAATACTGGACTATTTATTAAAGCCAGATATGATGCCAATGCTTTTGGATTTAATAATTTTAGAAAAATTTGTCAAGTAAAGGTTTATGGTAAATCAATTGATTATTTTTTATCTGCTGTTGAAATTTCAGAAATGCTTGAAAAGTTTTATTATGATAAATGTTCTAAAGGAGATCTGTGTGCGATTTATAGGCTGGATGATGCTCCAAAAGTTATTGATGTTGTAATGAAAGAATATGTTCGGATAAAAAAAACCCTATGCATAAAAAAATGCTGCTAAAATATAAATATAGTATAGCCCACAGGTTGTCTAGGTTGTCTAGGATGGGCCATAGCTGTACGTCAGGTGGTTGGTGTAGGGCATGGCAAGGTTATTGTGGTGGCGTGCATCCAGAAGCTAATTTGAGCATTTAAGGCTTCAGAATTATAGGCCAAAAAAAAAGCCCTACCATATGGCAGGGCTGGAAAGACTTTATTTTTTAAGAATATCTTATTTAGTCTTTGTTGACTGAATAGGTTTTTCATATATTTTAGCGCAGGATTTATGTAGAATTCTTTTGCATCCATGTATTTCGATTTCTTTGTGATGTCGGCCTTGTAACTTGCGACCACATTCCCAGCAAAAATTCACTCTTGGTTTTTTCATAAGACTTCCTTTCATTTATAAAATATGATCTATATATAGGGCATCCTATAAATATAAAGATTATCGCATTGATTTGGGGAGAAGGATGTCTGCGGTGTATGTTCTGCCAACTATTTGTTCTTTATTGAATTTAAGTACTCGAATGAAGAATTCAGCTATTAAACTCATTATTTGAACATCACGAACGCTTTTGATTCTGGAATTGGGATTAGCTACAACAGAATAGATTTCAAAATCTTCAAGTGGTCTGGCTTTGTTTGCTGGTGAGGCACTATCTTTATTTCCTGATTTAATTTCTCGTTCTAAATCTTCAATTTTTGAAAAGAGCTCTTCTTTAATTACTGAATAGGCTTCTTCTGGCAGATTTTCTTTCATGAGTTTGAGTTTATTAATGAGGTCAACGTATTCATCTTGTGAAAAATTGGTAGTGCCAAACCGTGTTATTTCTGGGCAATTTTTTCCTGAATAAGAACATTCTGATAATTGTCCGGAGAATTCTCCGTCATTTACCGTTTTGTCGGTATTTATTCTGAAAGATAAATGGCGAATAGGGACAATTTCCCCATCGCTATTCATAATTTTTGGAACACGTTTATTCCGTAGTTGTTGTTTCCAGATACCATTAAGGGTTTTCTTTATAACTGATATGCCCCAATTGCGTTCACTGCCTCTATCCGGGTCAAATGTTTTATATCCTTGTAAGATTCGAATTCTACACTCTTGCATAAGGTCTACAGAACTCATACCGGCTAAGTGTGATCGATTAACTGATTCACGGTAAATAATTGACTCGAATTTAGCTAAGAGTTTTTTTGCTTCTTCATTTGTGAGTGATGTTAAAACTTCTTTTGCCATTTGAACCCCCTAGTTTTTGAGCGTTTGCAAAAGGGCTTTGTATGTTTTTGATGCAACGTCTTCTAGTGTATCTATTCTGGTGAATTGGGGATAGAATTGTGCAGGTTCATCTGTAAGGATGCCAATTCCAATTACTTCAATTCCTGATTGTTCCATCTTTTTAACTTGAGTTGTTAAGTCTTTATTGAGGAGTTCAGTGTCTGACATATAGCATGCTGGATTGCCATCACTTAAGACCATTAAAATCTTTCTTTTTTGTCTTTGCATAGCAAGTCTTTTTCCTGCCCATTTAACAGCTTCTCCATCAATATTTGATTCACATGAATTAATCAGTGGAATAAACTTTCTGGTGTTTAGGTAGTTCTCTTTGAAGCTTTTGATGATAATATGGTTGGTGCAAACAAAACGATTGTATTGTTTTGTACTTTCAGCATCTCTAAAGCGTTTGTTGCTGAGGACTTCCATTAAATTATTTCGTTCTCTTACTGCTTTGTGATTTTTGTTGGATGTATTAGTAGTAAGAGAACCGCGACCGCATGTTGTGAAGGCTAGAATTTCGAATGGGATTTTAAGCGCCATTAACGTATCTGCATTAACTGCTAAAGTTCGCTTAAGCATTTCAATTGGCCGCGATTGCATTGATCCAGATACATCACACAGGATAGATACGGCTGTATCAACTTTCCTGCCTTGCACTTTGCGCTTGTATATTTTTCGTTGGCCTGAAGGAACCCTGTATAGTCGGCTGCTGTCTATAATCCCTTCTTCTTGGTCAACAAGATATGAACAGCGTTTTTCAGCCATTAATACTGGAAGAATTTTGGCTTTAAGAAGCTTAGATTGTTTATCAATTGACCCTGTAATTTCTGCAAAGTCTTTAGCCAGTTGTTTTGAATCTTTGGCAGCGCCTGGATCAAATTCTTGAATTGTTTGCTCTACATCATATGGTATGATTTCTGGATGGGGAACATGAATGTTGTTATCTGTATTGCTGGATCGTATTACTAAGGAAATTAATTCTTGCAATTTCTGCATGAAATTGCCTTCTTGTAAGTCTCCTTCTTCAACCCCTTCATCTTCCATTTCTTGTAAGTTGTCTTCCATCTCTTGGTTTAAATTTTCAAGTTCTTTTTCAAGTTCATCTTCTGATTCTCCGCTCGTGGCTGGTGAAGATTCCCCTTCTCCATCGCCGCCATCATCATCGTTTTCTTCATCCCCGTTATCGCCATCATTATCACTTTCACAAGGGTCTTCATCGTTTTCTATATTCTCTTCCTGGCTTTCTTCTGTGTCGCCGCTGCCACCTTCATTTTTATCACCTTCTTCATTATCAGTTCCTTCTTCCTCTTCTTCTGGCTTTTTGCTTTTATTCTTTTGCTGTTCTGTTGCTTCAGGCGCACCAAGTATGTCTAGTATTTTGAGTGTAAGTTCTTCTGATTGCTTTTGGCCTTTAACGCCTGGAAGCCATTTCATTTTATCCACTTCTGGTTTAACTATTTTGGCGATTTCACGAATACCTTCTGGAAAACAACTCGAATCAACTCCGGAAGCTTCCCATTGTATAGCCCCGCCAAGATTTGTAAATGGGTCTGTTTTCTGTTGTGGCATTCCTGGTTTAGGTGTGATTAAATATTCGGTGAGATAAGCGAGGCCGGCTTCTTGTAAGTTTTGATAACCTTGGTAATCTTTTTTTCCGAGCTCATACATCCTAACGTCTTCAAGATTATTCCAAAGTCCTCTTGCAGCCATTAGTCTTTTGTTTTTAGAAGGCTTAAAGCACGAATGTCGAATGTGCTGTGTTTCATGTAGAAGCCCTGCTAGTGCAGGATCTCTCAGTTGCTTGTTTAATTCGTCAGGTATTTCTGGTATGACTACCACGCTTCCATTGGTGCAAAAGCCATCTCCCTTGCAGATAACTTTGACTCCAGCTTTGCTGCTTAGTGTTCTGGCAAGCCCTTCATAAGCTGTGAAATATTTCGATGCCATTCATCCTCCTTTCTTGAAATTATGTTGTGGTTTATTATGTAACCAACCTTATACATTAAAGAAATTGGGATTACAAGCATTATTTATATTCCGTGGTAGTTTTAGGTTTTCCTTTACAGGTACATGTCTTCATCTAATTCAAGCCAATTTGGGCGAGCTGACTTCATTCCCATTTTTTTGTCCATCATTTGGAGATGTTTGCATACGACATTTGCCAGTTCAAGGGCTTGTTCCCATTTTGTCTTTGTGGGCGGAATCCATGGATTTTTTCCGGCAAGACAATTTATCTCTTCTGAAAATAGAACCATTTTTTCTGCACTACAACCGCTTCCATCTCGGGTGCGAAGGTTGGAATTTGTGCGGCAGACGGAAATTTCATATTCGTATTCGTCGTCGTCGTCATCGTCGTAATCAATTCCTTTGGGCTTGGATTTGGAGAGAAGATTTCTCTGTCGTTTCTGTTCTGCTTTTTCATTTTCTGCCATCCATTTTTGGAACTGTTCATTGTCTCCTTGAACTAAAACTTTCTAGGTGGAATCGTTCATTTTGGTGTTTGCTGCTTTGCATTTTTCTTTTAGCTTACATTTCGGGCATTGTTTCAATGTGCCGCAAACTTTTCCAAATTCTCCTTTTGAATGTGGGCATTCATCTTCCACTTTTCTTTTCTTTGGAACTCTTTTTCTCATTATTCTACCTCCAAATTAAGATGTGTACGAATGAGGGACTTGATAAAATACCTATCTGTGTCAGTGCAGAAATTTAGAATGGAAATTTCGCTGGCAGTTTCTGCATTCATTCTGGTCCAATACTTAGCCCAAGCCATCAGGCGACGAAGGGTAAACTGGAAGTTGATCTCCTTGTTTTCTTCTTCCCTGCAAGCATTGGCGATTTTAATCATTTCCGTCGCAGTTACTCGTTCAATGCCGGTTTTTCTTTCGAGAATTACTAGCTCTTCTTCTGGAGTTTTATACTTGAACTGTAAAATGACGGAGTATCTATCTCGTGCTGCTGAATTGAAGTATTGGGTTCCATGGTACTGAAACAGGTCATCGCCAAGTCCGATGGTGTTTGCCGTACTAACCCACCGAAACATTGGATGCTTGTTGATTACCTTTTGAAACGGCATCTTTGTGTCCGGGTGAATAGCTGAGAGAGTAACGCTCCCATTTTCTTCCATAATGGAATGTAATTCACCACGTAGTTCTGGCCGCATAAAATCTGCCTCATCCTCCAGTAAGACATGCCCGTATTTCATTGCTGTTGTGATTAAGCCGTCTGACCACTTCATATCTTTACCGATTACCACCCATTCTCCAAGCAGTTTGGCAGAACTGGTTTCTTCACTGCAAGAGAACTGGATAAGACCCCAATTAAGAATAGAAGCGATCTGCTTGGCAAGGCTGGTCTTGCCTGAATTATGGATAATAAAATCATTTGCAGTGAAATTTTTATATTTTCCTTTCATTTTTATGTCAAAAGTTTCTTCTTTTCCATATTTTTTAATTGAAGTTATTTTTCTTATTGCAACTCTCATATGTGGGAGGTGTTTTTTAGCTTCTGCTTTACTATGAACTTTATTATGTTTTGATTTAGTTAGAGGTTGTAAGTTGCTGATTTTGTTATTTTCTGGATTTCTATCTTTGTGGTGAATTTGAATTTCATGAGGCAAATATTTGAGATTTGCAGCTTTTTTCTTATCTTTAGCTATTATCCTTGAAAATTCTTTTAATGATAAAGAATTCATTCTTGCTTCAATTTTAGCTTTAGATTTTTGAATATGAATGTATGTATATTTTTTGTATAATTTTCCATTTGGATGTTTAAGTCTCACTATTTTCGTCCATGCATTTGGATGAAAAGTTGCCAGAATAAATAAATCGCTTGTTTCTTTTCTTTTTATTCTTCCCTTACCCTTGCCTTTATGGGAGCGGACAATTACTTGATCTTTTACTTTTAAATCTTTTAGCCTTTTAAATCCTTCTGAATCAGCCCCTTTTGTTCCTTTTGGAACTCTGAATTTATGATCTTTTGTTACTCTGATTTCTTTTCCAGAAGAAACTTTAACTGTATAAGTAGTTTTAATACCACTATAAATTATTTCTTCTATTTCATTATATCCAGTTGCTAAATCATCTTCTAAAGCTAAAATTTTAGTTGGAAGATTTTTATCCCAAAATTTATTAGCTTTTTTTCTTCCGCATTTGGCTCTGAAGCTTTTATTAAAGGGAATGTGATTGAATTTGTGATATGCTTCTTCTATTGAATAAATTCTTGGATGATGTCGATTTCCTCTTGAAATACCAAGTGGAGTTTCTCCCGAAATACAGCCCGGTGGTCCTGAAAGTAGGATGTTATCTCCATGCTGAAATGCCATTGCCAGAGCTTCGGTTTCTTTTTCAGAGAATACATAGTCTCCATCAAAGCTTGGTACGAATGGGTTTTTCCCAATAAAGAGCTTACACTTAACTCTTCTTCCTTTGCAGCGTTTTTCGGCTGGCAATGCTTTTTGCCCAGAGATTTTCTTCTTGTGAATGCAATGCATTTTGCCGAAGTGAATGCATTTCCCTTTTGGGTTAGAGCAAATTTCATTTTTTGATCTACCCAAAGCTATTGCTGTCATAAAGCTACCTCCCATGCCTGTATTAATTTACAAGCATAGTATTATTTTTATATTAAGATGTAAAGGGGGTTTTTTTTATGGGTTAAGCATTTCACCACGAACCCTTAATGCTAGTCCTATCAAGTTTTCTACTGGCATATCGGGTGTGAAACTGTGATGCTCAAGTGCGCCAACCACCATTAAATTCTGTTCATCTTTTGACAAGCCAAGTTGATTTAGTGCTGGCCCCATTTCCTTTTTCAGGGCAGCAATTTTCTTTTCATGGCCCTTATCGTATAAAATCATTCCGTTGAGTTCAGCATTTGTTGATGCGTTTTCAACTGCATATGTGGTCCATTCTTCACGTTCTGCTTCTGCTTCCATTATTTTATTTAGCTGATGTTTGTTGAATGCAATCTTACTGCCTTTCACTTCATATGTGAATTTGAAGGCGGGGTCAATTTTTAGTGTAAATTTTTCAATGGTTAGCATACCCCGAACAATTACTAGTTCTTCTCTCATTAACGATTCGCCGTTGGCTGTATAGTCCTTATAGAGCTTTGTTGAAATCTTCCATGCCCCAGGATCAGTAAAATCTGCGGATACAGTATATGATTTTTTATTTGGAAGAATACCGACATCTGGACTCTTGAGCAGTCTTTCAATCTTATGTTCAAGCTTAGATCCAATCTTCATATACAGCCTTTGCAATTTTGAAATATGCATTTGTTCTTCTACAGACATTACCTTTCCTCCCAGTGAGTTTTGACAATGCCTTTATCGCAATAGAATTCAAGACATCGGCCATGATACCAAGATACGCAGCCTTTCTCTTGTCCTTTGCGATGTTCTTCTTTCATCCATTTTTTGCATTTTGTTCTTTTGCAGATGTAACAGGGAATTTTCTTGCAGGTGTAGCAGATTTCAAGAATTGATTTGCCACGATTTTTTTGTTTTACTTTAGATACATAGCGTTTCCCCTTGGGGGGCAATTTATAAGGTATTGAATTTTCCCATTCTCCGAATGTCAACTCTTTCCCCTGATTGCATATGGTACAATCTCTTCCTGAACATTCAATGTTGACGTCATTAATGTCATGATACCTTACACCATCATTTCCAATTCTTGTTTTTGGAATATCCATGGCAGTTACCCCTTAGGATAGGGAAACTTTTTTTGCAGACCGTTAAGGATCGAAATAGCCCGATTAGCAGCTTCTTTGGGGCTTTCGTTGTACACCTTAACTGTTATTTCTACGATGCCCTTGGCGTTCCTTCTTAACTCTGTAGAGCTAGTTCCTTTGTCAACTACCTGTATGGGCTTGTCAATTACTAGATTTACCTTTTCCATTTTTAATTCTCCTCATTAGTGAATTCATCGTAAATACTTCTTAGATTTCTTACATTGTGGAAGAAAGATTTTTTCTCTTCTTCCTTCAGGATTGCTTCTTCTACCATCTTGTTTTCTTCAGCTGTTAGGATGTTCAAGCATCCATCTTTGCAGATACAGGCTTTGCATTGATCTGAATTAAACAGCTCATCCTTTTCCATTGGAAAGAACTTGCAATCGTTGCGACCTGTTATGCCAGTTTCTCTCATACACCTGTAAATAAATTCGCATTCATCGATACATACTTCTTGATTGATATATTTTCTAAAGCAAGAATTTGTTTCGGTTGAAAGTTCTAGTTCTAGATTATTGATTGATTCTTCTGCATCATCAAGAGTGAAATCCATTTGATTTTGAAGCAGAGCTTCCATTATTTCGCATTGTTTAAATGTTTCTTCATGGCAATTTAGACAATGCTTGATTGGTTCTCTTTTAGGTGTGCCAAAATTTCCGCAAATGAATTTTTGCTTGTGTTGCATTAGTTCTAGAATTCTTTCGCAATGGTCATTCACGCAGATGTTACGGTCTGAGCTTCCGACTAGACATTTTGTTCTATTCTTTAAAGAGCATTTGATTGTTGCATGTGAATTTGGAATGCAGAGAATGTTCTCTGGGCAATAAACACATTCTAAATCTTGCCCATTAAACCCTTCTTTCTTAGCGCATGGTATGCTCAAGTAATTCACCTCCTTTTTAAGTTACCTCAAATAAAAACAAATATACAAATTATAATGTATGGAATTTAAGAACGCAAGCATTATTTATACCTCAAATTGTTCTCTAAAGCTTTCTAGGGACATAGTTTTCTGTTTTGCCTTCTTTAGATTCTTTATGCTTATCGCTTCTGCTTTAATTGCTTTTACATCTTTTGTGGTGAGCGGACCGACAACCATTTCTATATTTCGATCTACCATTGTGGCGGTTAAATTACTGAGATTGCTTACTCTTTTAAGTTCATTTCCTAACCATCCGAAGCTGGTTTTCTTTGCCCATTTTTTCGGTATTCTTTTCGCTAGTCCGGGAAGAACCAGTTTATCGATCTTTGGGATAATTATTTGGTAAAGTTCTTTCATTTCTTTTATGATTGAAGGAGAAGGTGAGGATGCCTTAAGCGTTTCTTCAATTCTTTCTAGTGTAAATGTTCCTCGCCGAAGGAAAGATTCATATTGCGCTTTTGAAATGTATCCATAAGATTCAAAGAAGGGCAGCATATCGTTTGATTTTTCAAGAATGAAAGATGCACAACTAGGCCGGAATTTACTGTGGGCCATTCCAATCTTTAGAGGCAATAGCATCTTCCAATAAGTTGCAATGTACCTTAGTGCATTTTTCTGAATATCTTGTGTCAAAACGATATTTGCTGATCTTTTTTTAATATTGGCAGCTTGATCATTAGAAAGCCATGTTGATTTGTGTATTCTGTTAAATGTGTTTGACATAAAACGATTATCAAAGGTTTCAACAAAGAGATTAAGATATTCAATGCACTCTTCTTTTCTTTGCTTGGGTAGCTTTGACCTTACAACTCTTGGGTCAATACTGAACGTCAGCCCCGCCATTATTCCTCCTATAGAGTTTCTGAAATAGTATCCAAAAGATTGTCTCTTTCCTTTTTAACGACCTTGGCGTATGTGACAACCTTGCGGAGTTTTTCTTCCAGCTCTCGGTTTTCTTGTATGACTTTGGAGATAACAGCCACAATAGTATCTTCATCTACCTTGAATTCTTTTGGGACAGCTACCTTGCGTTTCCTGGGTGAGCCGGTGGTTGTTCCGGATTTCATTGAATTTCGGTATTCATTGTAACGTGTGTTGACTCCGGCCTTAAAGTCTTCATACTTGGGGATTTTCTTTATGACATAGTTTCCATCCCCGCCGAATTTAAGAAAGTCACTTTCTAAAGCATACCGGCAGATGGAACCGATATAGGCCAGTGTGCATCCGATCCTCTTGGAAAGCTCTACCATATTGAGCTGCTCTCCTTTTTTAAGACCCTTTAGTTCTTTCCAAATTTTTTCCTTTACTGTTTGTTCTGCCATCATTTCCTCCTTTAAAATGGAATGTCATTTTCTTCTGGTATCATATAGTTACTTCCAAAGGATTGATTGTAACCTTTTTTCTTTAGAATTTTCTTTTTGGGGATAGTTAGCTTTCCTTGTTTGATTTCGACGCTGGTTCTTCTAACGCGCTTGCCCATGGTTCCAGATTCCTTGGCGTTGAAGATTTTAGCTGCCAAGTCTGAAAGTATGAACATTAATTTGCCATAGTTCTCGTCAGTTAAGGCACACCCTATCCAGCCTTTCTTGTCTTCAGATCTTTTGCCTTCAATTGCCTTTATTGCGGTGTCTGTCAGTTTTTTATGAACTGCGATTCCTCGTTTACCCCAGGAATTGGAGATTCTTAAGATCTTGTAAAGTACAACACCATTGATTTTGATTGTTTCTCCATTCTTTGGTACGCCATAAGTTATGATTCCTTTTTCGCCTCCTTTTTTTAGATTGTATTTTAATTCATCATAAAACCTTTCTCTTAGGTCGTTGCCCCAAACATTCATTTTCTTCTCCTTTATATGATTTATTACTTTTTTGGGCATGCAGCACTATAAAACACTGAAACTTAGAAGGCAAGCGTTATTTTGCTCAGTAATAATATTACGAGTTCCTATATTATGATTTCTAACATATGGATCTAAGATCAGCAGAAGTAAATAAAACCATCGTAACAATAAATAAAAGCATGCAGGCATATAATATATAAAGAGCTTGCATTCTAGAATTCTTTAAAATAACATGTGTATAGTTAATATAAAAAAAGAGCTTGCATTATAAAAGGAGGAATTTGTGGGAATAAAGATGCCTCATGGGAGATACATTCTTTGTCATCCAAAAGATAAGAATCGATTTTTAATTTTCGATTCTAAATTGGATAAAGGGAGGTCGTTTAATGGCGAAAAAGTGGTGGAATTCACAAGAGAGACTCACCCGAAAACAGTTCTCCAAGTTGTCAGAAGAGGAGAAATATCAATTCGTCCCTCCGGCAAAAATGTTTTTAAAGAATGAATTAGATGGTGATGAAGATGATGTGCGGTGGGATGCTGACGAGCAAATTCGTGAATTGAAATCAAATCTTTGGACTGCAATTGATGAAGCTAAATCTGAAGCAAATACTTTTTCAGAAATGCATGATGATGAAGCGCAAACTGTCAATGCAGCGATGCTTCTTTCAGCGAATGAAGCTCTTTTTGAGATTCTAAGGGAGGTGAAAAAACTTAATGCCGGTAAATGATACTTCATGTCATGACAAGAGCTGTCGGTTTTACGTCTAGCTTTATTCTCCTCAACCGGGAGAATCGCGGAACAGGTGTTCACATAGGGCTAATTTCGTTGATTATGCAACTTTTGTTGACAAACGAAATTGTTATTATGGATATGCATATGAAATATGTGATCATTACAGGTATTGCCCGAGAATCATTTCTTGGATGATACGAGTACTGAGTTTCAAATGGATTTTAAAATAAAAAAACCCTTTACATCTTAAGTTCAAGCATTTATAGTGCATTTACTTTATTTTTTAATGTTTTGTTTATGTAAACTCAAGAGGAGGAATTACCATGGCAGACAAAAAGAAGAGTGGTGGCGTGAAGGCAATGGCAACGTGGGAAAAATCCACAAAGAGAATGGAACGGTATAAAATCGGCGATAACAGCGCCGGTGTCTCCGGAACCCTTTATGTTCCCAAGGATGGAAGTCTACCGAAAAGCCTGTCCGTTACGTTTCAGAAAGAAGACGACTAGCTATTAATTTAAAGGCTGAAAAAAAGCTTGCATTATAAAAAAGGAAATGTTATGCTATTCTTACTGAAAAATGAAAACCTTAAAATTGCATATAAGCCTGAGAGTTCCGGTGAGTTCGTGAGGCCCGGAGAGGATTTTCATCCTTCAGTAACTCTCAGGCTTTTTCTTTTTTTGAGGTGCGAGTTATGAAAATGATTTATGGAAAATGTCGTATTGTTTTTCAGAAAGGAGGTTTTAGTGGCTATATTCGTGAGCGGTGGAATCTACAGGGACGAGTTTGTGCTTACTCGTCCCTCCGGCAAAGACGAAGCTCCGTATGTAACCTCAAACCCCACAGGAAGCTTGTGGACATCCATTCAAGGCTCTGCCCATATGTATAGGGTGGAATCTGATGGATGGTTGTATTTGGAAAAAGAATCGTGGGACGCTGAAAGCCAAGGCATCGGCGCTCCCAAAACATACAAACTTTTACCAGATGAATTGGCGGAGATAAAGAAGTCGTTTAAAGAACGAGACCTTAAATGAGAAATAATATGGCAAGAAAAGGTCGGGTTGGATGAGTTCTGGCAAGGTGGGCTTCGGTTTGACAGATACGGTGCAACATTATACGATATGATCGGGATAGTTCTGGCGGGTTATGTTAAAGTAAGGCTGTTGCGGAAGAAGGTGGTGTGTTATCTTATTATATGTAGAGGCATGGTAGAATTAAATAACCCTTTACTTCATAAGTTCCTTAATATATTATGCCCTTAATGTAAATTTAATGTAAGGAGGTAAATATGGCGAAGAAAGGTAAGAAAATTCCAAGAGAACAAGCGGAAAATATAGTTATCAATGTTTGCCAAGACCTTGTGGGGTATCATCGAATCAAAGTGTGCGGATCAATTCGTCGCAAGAAAAAGGTGGTTGGCGATGTTGATTTTGTGGTTTCTCCAGTAACCGAAGACCCTGCCCATATCATTAAATCTATTCGTGAAGATATCGGCGTTACAGAAATTATCACAAAAGGACCTAAGATTCACCGTGTGATGATAGAGGATGTTCAGATTGATTTTTATCTCTGTCCGGACCGATTATTTGAGTCTTATGTTCTTTTCCTTACTGGCAGCAAATGGTTCAATATCAAATGCAGAACCCTTGCGAAAGAGGTGGGCTATCGGCTGTCTCAGTATGGGTTGCTGACTGCTGACGGCGAAGAAGTTGCCATTACTGAAAATGATATTTTGGAGACTTTGGGGCTGGAGCATTATATGAATCCAGTTTCAAGATGATCTCTCGCCTTATCATAAAATCGTAACGTAAAGGGGAGGATAATATGCCGAAGAAAAAGAAGAGTGACAAAGCTCCAGCCAAAAAGAGAAACCCTTCAATCAAAAATTTGGATAAAGATCAGCGTTCATTTATTGAGGGGAAGGTTAAAGACCTTGGTTCAATGGAGGCAGTAAAGAAGTTCTATCGGCTGGATGATGCTGTATCATATTTCGCGATGAAAACAGCTAAGCGGTTGAAATTGCCAGAAACAGTTGAGGAGAAAGATGAATAAATTTTCAATAAGAAAATGGAATGGGGATGATCAGTATTCGTGGGCTGTTTTCAAGAAGGGGAGATCTGAACCCATTGTAACTGGTCTTTCAAGAAGAGAGGCTCAATTTTATAGGAAGCAGTTTGAAGATGCTGCTGTAAAAAAAGATGCAAAAAGAATTAAAAAAGATTAAAAAACCCCTTTACTTCATAGGTTCCTTAATATACTATGTTTTAACATTTAAATAAGGGCTTGCCACATGGCAGCTCAAACCACGTTCCAAGTACGAGGAGAAAGCAAATGACCAAGAAAGCCAGCCCCAAGAAGAGAAGTGCGGTAAAAGTGCCCCGGAAGTTTACCTTCCGCAGTCGGGACAACAGCACCGAACAGGTGATGGATGCTCCGGTGGAAGGGAACAAGGCCTCAAAGGTGCTGTTCCATGTTCTCAACACCGGGAAAGCCGTGCCGGAAGGCGTGAAGTTGCAGTGGGCCGAAAGCTACAAAGCTCACTTTATTGCCCTTAAGGGCAAGAATGCTTGCGGCGCGAGCAGCAACCCCAATATCTTGGTGGTAAACGGTATCGCCAAAGAGCTGGAAGCAGCCGGTGTGGAAGGTATTGTCCAGCCCACATCCAAAGCGTACAAGGCCATCAACGTGAAGGCAATGGACGCCAAACAGCTCAAAGCACTGGCCCGTGAGATCGCCACCGTGCTCGGCTTTGGCCGGAAAGTGAAGAAAGTTGCGGCCAAAGCCGCTAAGAAACCCGCCATCGTAGACGTGGTTGCTGAAGATGCCGCAGACTTGGCCTAACCGAAAGAGCCCCCCGCAGAAAACATGGGGGGCTTTTTCTATTTAAAGGGGGAGGTTTAAATGAAATTGAATAAGGTTGCCATCAAGAAGTTGAATAGGGCGCTGAACATTAATCGCGAAAGAGCTCCTCTTCTTTGCGATTTGCTTGGAATTCGGATCTTGTATAGGGGAGGTAAATCTGAAAGAAAGATTTGTGTTTTGTATTTTCAAAACGTGCCTAAGGAAGGATCTGGTGCCACTGCTCTTTTTTATGATGTGAACAGCGACGGCACTTTCGATGAAAAAACATTGAGATACATGAGTTATAGAGATCTGGTTATTGGCATCAAATTCAAGGCCAAGGCGAAAGTGAAAAAGAAGAAACTCACCAAAAAGCAACGAAATAAAAAGAAAAAAGAAGTAAAATAAGGGCTTGCCTTCTACGTTCCCTACATTATAATATAGTTTAATAGTGGGGGCGTAGAAGCACCCTGCACAAAATTTTAAAGGGGAAAGTCTTATGACAAACGCCTATGGAGATTCAACGAAGATGGCAAGGGCGGTTTACAATGGATATAGTTCTAGCGAAGTTTTTACAAAAACTTCAATGGTAAACGACGTGAAGCGGAGATATCCGGAACTGCTTAAATCAAAAACGGCTACAGACGAGTGGCTGAAGAAAACTGTTGGGTCGTATATATATCGGCTGGAAAAAAGCGAGAAAGTGAGAAGGGAAGAGGGTGGTGGGCCGGACGGAACTGAAATTCGGTTTATCAAAATTTTTGACGACCTTGGAAAAATGACTCATCAAGAAGTTATTTCAACAAAAGAAGAATCGCTGGAAGATGCAGTATCGGCAACAGGGGCAACAACCATATTGGAACAAGATTTTGATGCAGGCCAGTTAGGGTTTGCAGTTTTAAAGGTGATATCAATTCTCCAAGTCAGGATTTCCAACCGGGAAACCAAAATCATAAACCGAGATGCAAAGATTGCTGACTTAAAAGAGGAGATTGATTTGTATGCTGATGAAAATGCCAGCTTGCAGCAGAATTTAAGAGATGCACAGAATCAAATTCTCAATATCCAAAAGAAGATTACGCCTGGTAATGGGGCGACGCTAAACCTGGGTCAAATACTGAAAGACTCTGAATAAGAAAGGAGAATTCAAAAAGTTGTATAGTAGTTAAAGATGAATTTAAACCCTAGAAGGAGATCATAATGTCTACTGAAGAAATTGTAGCGGCAGAAAATGTGAAAATGTTGTCGTTTCACGAAGAAGATGCATCATCTGGAGCGTTTTTTGGATCTTTAAAACGAAACAATGCTGAGATTCGTGACAATCGGGCCAAGTCTATTGCGGAAGGCGCACAGCTCATTTACAAGAGGGCCATTGAAGATATGGACCTGCAAATCAAAAATTGGAAACGTGAGCAGGAAAATATGCTGGATCTTTCCCCAACAGATGCCAACAGCCTGATTCTGGCAGATGAATTTGATCCCGAAGAGTATGTTGCCAAAGATATTAACCTCCGGGTGAAAATCCGCAACACAAAGATCAAAATGGCAGAAGCAATTGAAGGATACAAACAGCTTTTTCGTCCAGCGGCTGATGATGGTGTCACTTTGGACCCTGTATAAAAACTGCTTGCATTCTGTATTCCTTTAATGTATACTGTATTTAGTTTTTAAGTAAGCGAGTAGCCCACGGGCCACTTTATATAGGAAAAGTAAGAAAACTAACCACGTTTCATTTTGCTGAATTTTCCTGATTTTGTTAGCAACTGTAAGAAAACTAGTTTTCGATAGGAGCCGGATGGAATTAACCCCTTTTTCCCCTGGCTCCTATTTTTTTACCTGCACCCCTTGATCTAAGATCTTAGATCCATAATTCAAATAAGCACTTGTATTTGTTCGGCGATCCACTTCAACCCTGTTTTGTGGGGCAGGGCAGGGTATGGGTGGGCTTATGGACATGCGTCCACGACGCAATTAGAGGCCTTCCCTGGTCTATAGATACACCCGTAATGCTAAAAAATTGTTAATGTAAAAAAGAGCTTGTATTCTAGAATTCAGCGTAACATAATGTTATATATTAACTTATAAGGAGGTAGTATGGAAAAAGAAATTACAAAAGAATTGCTTGAAGAATACATGTTCGCTCGTAATGTCGTAAGGATTAAGCTTAGGAAGAACTTAATCGCCCTCCCCTATCTGCATAAAGGCACGAGAGTTCTTTCAGGCACCGCAGAATTCTGGCTCGGCGGCAATGCGCTGGTTTTTCCTCCTATGTTTGGAGAAACCAGTTGGCAAAAAACTATCCCGAAGAAATGGAAGAGGAATACTTTAATCCCCTTATATGATAATGAAGCTCTTTGCTCATCTTCATGGGATTACGAAAAAGGAGAAGAAATTCCTTCTATGTTTTATCTTAAGATGGTGGATGTTATCGCGAACTGTGAGTTTTCTTCTGTTGGGATGATTCTTAGTGAGGAAAAGTTTACTGAACTCTTTGAGAAGCATAGGGCGCAGATAAAAGAGATGATGACTAAAGAGCTCCTAACTAGGTATGTCAAGGATGGAATTATCAATGAAAAAAGCCTTTATAGCTTCGGGGAAGAGATTCATTACGAATCAATCCAGGCAGTCTTTGATGCCAGAGAAGCTTTTGATATTTCAAATGTCGGGCATTCTGGAAACACATTCAACCTTATACAGAATACTGGATTAAATCTTTTGCATGAAATTGCTAAAGAAAATAATCTTGATACAAAGGCGTTTGTTGATTTAGGATGTATGGAGATCACCTTTTAATCTTTTAACTGGAAGACTAAAATAGCCCTTTACTTCTAAGTTCAGCATGTTATTGTGTGTATACTTTTTTAAATGTTGCATAAATAAGGGGGGTAGACACATGAAAGTAGTTATTGGGTACACCGGGTCCAAAAGACACCAGGAAGTTTTGGCGCAGGATGTGGAGATTGTGCAAGTAACCCCATCATGGGGCGTTACCGGCCCGAGCATAACTGATTTGGGCATGTCAATTAACGAAGAACATTGCCCGTATTTTATTTACAATCATACTTCTCCATGTGAAGATGTTGTTAGTAGTCCCTTCGACTACGAATGCATTGGGCATGGTCACGACGGTTCTTTTCAGTGTCCGCACCTAATGAAGTTGAGCTGTTTGGGCGGTAAGTATTTAGTGTCTTGCAGTGGGGGCAAAAAAGAAAAATAATGGCAAAAACTAGAAAGCAAAAAAGGGAAGAAGCAGAAAGGAGGCGGCTTAACGCCGCCTCTAAACCCATATCTGAGCGCATTAACGAGATTAAGCGGAGCGGAGGGTCAGAAAAAGAACTTGCTAGGCTTGAAAAGCAACGGGATAATATGCAATTCGGTAACATCCTGAAAGAATCAAAGCCGGAGCAAGTGTTGCCGAAGTTCAAGAAGGGCAAGTCGAAATCAAAGAAGCGTAACGTTCAGAAAAAAAAACAGAGGATTAAATGATATGTTTCTATGCGAAGAAGATATCTGGCTTTTCATTGACCATATAGCGTTGGGAATATCGTTTTTGGTCTGTTTCATACTGGCAAAGAAGAATACTGAAACAACATGGACTGGAGAAAAGAAAGATTAAGGAGGTAGCGATGTCAGGTAATGACATTATAAATCATAAATCTCTAAAGGATGTTGATTGGAACCATTGGGCGCATGATTCGCTTTGAAGAGAAATGCAAATGCCGTTTACGCGACCATTGCTAATGGAGAAAGGAAGGTGTATCGTGAATGAATACACAGGCCCGAAGACAGTTGATGATGTTTTGTTCGCCCACAAGATGAAGTTGGTGGCGAACATTGTTAAGAACCCGAAAGGAAATTACAAAGACAAGCTGGCTCGGTTTCGCAATACGCAGTTGGAATATGTGGCTGATATGGAACAAATTGCGAGGACACTTCGGAAAGTGATTGGGGAAGTAGAAAAAGTAATTTAAAGGGGGGTGGCGTGGAAGAGCGGATATTAGATTGCTTGGATTGTTATGAGCATAATGGTGGATGTGGAGACGTGTGCGAAGTTCAGCCAGAAAAAGAAGAATTAGTAGAAGAGGAGGAGGATAATAATCGTGGTTAAAGAAAAGGTGATTCTGCAGATTGATTCCGTTCAGATCTTTAAGTATGGCACGCAGTTGGAAGACGACTATAATCTCTTCCTGGAATGGCTTGATGAATATTATGATCTTGTATTCATTCCGCATCCGCATATGATCATTTATGTAAACTATGGGTATGAAGAAGGTATAGCGTCTGATCATTCGTTCTATGCTATCATTTTCTCCGGAAACAAAAAGATCATCGTTGAATATGATTTCATTGACTGTACGCTTACGGCTGATGGGAAGACGATTCCAGTAAAGATTCCGCCTTGGACAAAGAAGCTGTAGTTTCATCTCACACGAAGGAGGTGATGCCTATGTTCACATAGGAAAGAACATCGATGCTGGAAGAGGGATGCGGCGGGTTACGACGCGACGACTTAGCCGCATCCCTCAACTTACAAAAAAGAGATAAAAAACACCTTGCCTTCTAGGTTCCCTATGTTATTATATGCCCTAATGTAAATATTTAAAAGGGGGTAGCATCATGGGAAGGTACGCTCAAATAGACGGTAAGCAGTTAGGCTTCAGGGGCATTGCGGAAGCAGCCCTGGCCGCAGGGTGGAAGAACAATGGAGAGCATGCAGTGGAGCTGCCATATTATATGGTAGAGAAGATGTGTTATCACATTGTTTCAACTCTCCCACTTCATTTCGCAGCAGGGGTGTATGGAGATGCGAAAGCGTTTGAGCAGTTTAAACTTGGTCTCTTGTATCTGTGGCTTAGTCAACATTCTGGAGAAGATACGTTGGTTATGGTATAAAGGAGGAAGTGAAGAATGGGAGATTTACGCGAACAAGGATTAAAGAGAATTGAAAACCATTTCAAGCATGCTGATGAAGAGCAGGATGAATGTGAAGATGTTCTTCTCAATAGAGTGAAAAGGGGGTTGGAAGAATCGGTAGGCGGTTTGGGTGATAAAGTCAACCAGTTCATTCGCGAGCTTAATGACGAAGAAGTGGTAGCAGCGGCAATCATCCATCTCAGTAAGATCATCGTAGAAAACAGATTCGGGAGGTTCTAAGAGGCAAGGCTGTGTCTATCAGTTCAGAACTAAGAATTGCCAGAAGAGGAGGAAGAGAATGGTAGATAAGTATAGAGAGTGGTTCTGTCCATCCTGTGGACATATTGTTATGGCAAAAGATCGTCCAGAACCTATTAAATGGACTGATGGACATACTTGTCGGTTCGTTGCTGATAATCCGCCAGTCAAAGAAAGAAAGGAGAATGATGAGTAAGAAAAAGAAGTGGGAGGTCTTCGTTCAAGTTGATTTAACCTTGGATGAAGACGAAGAGCAGCAAGAGGTCGGCCTTGATTACGAAATCTGTGTTATTCGTAAAGACTACGGACATGGCCATCGGTCATGGGGATGGGATGAAGCAAGAATGAAGATCATTTTGTTTAGTAACCATCATAACCCTTTAAGCGATGATATAAGAGAGGATCACGAAGAATTCAAAAGAGCAAAACGTATAGCCAAAGGTTTGTGTGATGTAATGAACAAGGAGGGGTGATGAGAGATAAATCAATTCCTATTAAGCTGTATAACATTAATGAGCATGCGAAGCTGTTAAAGAAAATGATTCAGAGGATAGATGATGGTGATTTGAAGATTAGGGCAGTTGGTATCACTTGTCCATACGAGATGAATGATACAGAGGTTTATTATTCAAATTATTTTGATAAATGTGAATTTTGTCGATCATTTGTGGGGGTAACGACTAATGAATGTCCATGTATTTATTTTATCTCACCTCGTGATACAATCTCAAGGACTTTAGAATATCTTAAAGAGAAAGGATATATGAAATGATTAACATTGGGAAGTTTATATTAGCTTTTGGTCTTGCTATGATTGCTATTGCAGTGATCTTTAAAGCAGGTGGGATGGATGATTTTAACAGGAAATTTATAAATCCAATCGTTCAAGATGTTAAAATTCCAAAGACTGAAGAACCGAAGTTTAAGGTCGGCCAGTTGGTGAAGTTTAAGCTAACTGGAGAGAAGTGTATGATTGTTGGTGAAGAATTTACAGGCACAGTTCATGTCCGTTTCCAGAACAGAGAAGATCGTTTACTTCATTTATTTGAATTAGAGTCATTAAAGGAGGAGTGATATGACTGGAAAGTATTATATCATTAAGCACCCTTATGGTAAATCATTTGATCGCATATTAGTTGTGACACACAAGGACGAAGATTGGCATAAGTTCAAGTTCCATAAGAATTCTATTGGAACTGTTAAGAGGGATGAATATGAGAAGGATTGGAATAAAGTAATGAAAATTGTTCGTCTGGCCCGGAAGGAAATGAATGTAGAATCAATTGAAGTGAATGAACATATAGGCGAAATCTCCAGCGGATACCGTATTGTCATCAGACGTAAAGTTCAACAATCAATGTGGGAGAGTGTAAAGGAGAAGTGATGGAGAAGACTATTTGCTTAATCATTTCAATCGTAATAGGAATCTTATTTAGCTATCTTATCTCGTTGATTGTATTTTCTTAGTTTTAAGGATCACCAAAGGGGCGGTTTTGAGCTTTATATCTCTCGAAGAGAGATATAGGAATAAAACTTAGAATATGTGTATTTACGAAGAACTAATCTCTTTTCCTCGAACTCCAAGGTATCTCATCCAAGTTCTGGGTAGTGTTTCAGACGTAAGCGATTATAACTATCTCTCATCATATATCTCTTCATCATCTCTCATCATCTCTTCGTCTCATTCGAATCGAGAAATTGAAGTTGAATTCAAACAATAATCACCTATACCCTTATAGAAGATTAAGTAATGCTGAATAAACGATCAAGTAATGCTGAATAAACGATCAAGTAATGCTGAATAAACGATCAAGTAATGCTGAATAAAATATAAAAGAGGGGAGCGATCTTTACTTCTCTCGTCTGTCCCTGGAGTTCATTATCCATGTCAAATAAAGGACGGAAATGAGGACAAAAA
>Ga0233437_1002872_pt1 | contig 24540 bp, 17 predicted proteins | sample SI_122_August201_FD_182714 | JGI IMG/M metagenome (GOLD analysis project Ga0233437, IMG submission 182714) | Seawater microbial communities from Saanich Inlet, British Columbia, Canada - SI_122_August2016_200_MG | ecosystem: Environmental > Aquatic > Marine > Inlet | place: Canada: British...
TTCTAATCCATGTAAAGACTTCCACTAAGAGTGAAGAACAGGTAAATACCATCCGTGAAGCACTTGCAAGCATTCATGGGGGCAGTTATGAGATTCGTCGTTTAGAGACTGTGGGTCCGAAAATTGGTAAGGAACTAAAGGGTGATATGATTTCGGCCGTGCTGATTGCCATGGCAGGAATCGTTATATATATCTCCATTCGCTTCCAGTTTATGTATGCCATTGGAGCTCTGGTAGCTTTGACACATGATGTGCTGATTACCTTGGGACTTTTCTCACTGTTAAATATGGAGATATCACTTTCTGTATTGGCTGCTTTTCTCTTCATTGTGGGTTATTCTCTGAATGATACCATTGTGGTTTTTGACCGAGTACGGGAGAATGCCAAAGAAAAACGTCATGATAGCTTCATGTCCGTTCTGAACATAAGTTTAAACCAAACACTGAATAGAACGGTAATCACATCGCTGACCACTCTGACAGTGGTTTTGATACTATTGGTATTTGGTGGCGAAGTCATCAAGCCTTTTGCTTTTGCTCTGACTATTGGACTTATCGTTGGAACCTACTCATCCATCTTTGTTGCCAGCCCAGTCGTCTTGGCCTGGGATGAGAATCAGAAGAAAAAGAAGAACGCTTAATAGTTAGATTCTTTATACAATTATGATTTTCAAGAAGCACCCCTCGGGGTGCTTCTTTGTTTTAGGGAGTGGGCGCTTCGATACAATCGCTGTGCGATCACTCAGCGACCCTAGTCGACTGGACATCGAGTATTCTGAGTGAAACGAGGAATGTATCGAGATGGTAGGGGATACCTTGTAACTAATCACTCAATGTCTAGATTTAGGAAACCAGACTAAAATCTGGAGTTTTTATGAAGACAGGATACGTCTATATCTTGGAATGTTCTGATGGTACCTATTATACAGGAATGACCAATGATGTTGATAGGAGAAAAAGCACAATACCAGTACACTAAGATCCTATGCTTTGAATCGAAAACTGACAAAACTAGTGTGGTTCTCAGGTGAGTCGGGGATTCAGGATGCTATTTTACTAGAAAAGCAGATTAAAGGTTGGCGGAGAGTAGCGAAGATTGCCTTAATAAATGAAGAGTATGATAAACTTCCCCAATTATCCATAGCAAAATTGAGGAGGAAAGGAATTCTTCGGATTTGTATCCTTCGACGGCGCTCAGGATGACAGGTATACATGTCCAAGGTAAACTAGTCGATTTACTAGAATTATCTGTGAAGCTGTTTCAAATTTGTGATCAGGACTGGTCACTTAGTTACATTCTATTAAGACGGAATACTAAGTGATCTCGTTCGCAAGGACACCAAATTACCCAATGATACGGGGAAAGGAGGTCACTTCATATAATTAGCTATTGATAATCTTAAATCTTACCAATTACAGAAATTGTCTTTTTAACATTGCCATTAATTGTTGAAATAGTATGTTACTTGCCTATTAACAAACTTAACAATTTTGGATTTTAAGGAATACTTGGGTGGGAAAAGTTTTTTTGAAAAAGAATAAAATGTTTTTAGTGCAATGTGATAGGAATCTCATGAAATCACGTGATTTTGTGTATTTTCCCATGAATAAGGCTTTAACCACGTTGAAGGATTATTAATGACCACCGTTAGCTATTTTGCACTTATCTATGCTGCGACACTCTGGCTTTCAAGATTTCTCTTGAGGTATATGGAGCCTGATATGTTTTTAGATCAACCCACCGATCGCAAACTCCACACAGTCGCCAAACCTCGTTTTGGGGGTATCGCTTTTGGTTTGGGGATTATCATCATCGGCTGGTTTATTCTGAACGACCATATGCAATTTAATTGGTATTTTCTTGCTGCTATCTCCATGTTTGTTCTCGGGGCAATTGATGACTATTGGTCTGTATCCTGGAGACTTAAACTTCCGACGCAACTTCTTGTCGCATTCTTAATCTGGGTACAATTCGTCAGTGATATCCCAATGATCACTTTTTTTGGCTACTCGCTAACTGAGAATACTTTTGTCATTGGGGGCTTGTTTATATTTTGGTTTGTTGGAATAGTTAATGCAGTAAACCTAATCGATGGAATGGATGGCTTAGCAGGGGGCTACATATTTTTAACCTCTTTTTTCGCCCTGATAATTGGCTGGGTTGCAGGGAATAGTGTTTTTATTTACTTTAACACGATTTTTATGGGTGCAATGGGAGCATTTCTATATTTTAACCAGAGACCTGCAAAGTTTTTCATGGGTGACAGTGGGAGTTTATTACTCGGTTTCCATATAGCGGTACTACCACTGCTCTTTTTTGCAACAGCTCCGGCAACTCAAACCTTAAATATTACTCCATTTATATTATTGAGCAGCTATTTAATAATTGACACTTCAAGAGTCTTTTATACCCGTATCAAAAAGAAAATGCACCCGCTTGAACCGGATCAAAGTCATTTACACCATCTACTATATAGATCGACTGGTTCTTATAAGGGAACCCTGCTTGCTATATTTACCTATCTAAGTATTTTTGGGGTTATGGCTGTTATTTCTCTCATAAGCTCGCCTGGCTTGATTTCTATGGTTGCATATATTTGTCTAATATGTGCGCTTGTCTTAGTTCACAAATTAACTGAATTTGGATTAGGTTTTATAAGCCGGATTACAGATAAATTTAACTGGGACGAAGATAATTTACCAGGCTATCAAATGCTGGTTCGCATTAGATTCTTGCCAATCCTTGGCTTAACATACTACCTGAGTATTCTTGTTCTTTCAGTACCAAGCCAAAATTGGTCTACGGCCGCACCTCTGTTATTGTTTAGTATTATGCTTATTATTGTTTTTTCCTTTCGAGGTTCAATTTTCCCACATAATATGGAGATTCTGGTTGTAGCAGCAGGAATTGTCCAAGTTTATCTGCTAAATAATATGGCTAATAACGACCTTGGGATAGGAGATAACTCATATTATGGGGTATTTGGTATTGTTCGATTTATAGTCTTGGGGTTAATTACAGTGATCACGGCTGTGAATTATATTGCCCGCTCCAAAACTTTCGGAGCAGATTTTTGGAAGATATCTGATCTCCTAATTTTCTTTATCCTTGTTGGGATGGCCTCACTCAATCCATTGGGAATAGGTATATCTCCAATAATGGCAGCAGAAATGGGAATATTATATTTGGCTAACAAATTGGGACTTCCACGAATGCTCAATTATTTAGCATCGCTAAAATTGCATAAATCGTCCATTGCGATTGGAACAGACTGAAAGCTTATAAATTCCAAAGTTTATTGCCTTTGATTATCAATGGGCTGACAATTCCTAGTATAGTCGTGCCATAGTTTTACCCATATATCTAGCCCGTCAAAGTTCTATACTATTAATAAGAAGCACCCCACGGGGTGCTTCTTTGTTTCTGGACACCTCGATACATTCTGCTAAAGCAGAACACTCGGTGACCAAAGAAGGTGCGGACATCGAGTATTCTGAGTGAAACGAGGAATGTATCGAGATGGGAGGGGAGACCTTGTAATTAATCACTCAATGGCTAGATTTAGGAAACCACACTAAAATCTGGAGTTTTTATGAAGACAGGGTACGTCTATATCTTGGAATGTGCTGATGGGTCTTATTACACGGGCAGCACGAAGGATATTGAAAGACGACTTCAACAACACAAAGTTGGGGAAGGATCAAAGTATACCAAGCATCGTTTACTCATTACACTCATCTATTTTGAAGAGTTTGATAGAATCGATGCTGCATTTTATCGCGAAAAACAGATTCAATCGTGGAGTAGAAAGAAAAAAGAGGCACTAGTTCAAGATCGATTGGATGAATTACCAGAGTTATCTAAAAAGGTATTTAGAGGTAAAGGGTGAGTTTGTTCACCTCGATACTTTCTGCCAAGGCAGTACCTAAGCGACCTTAACTATTCGGACATCGAGTGCCCGGAGGGTGTACCGAGATGACCTGCCCCTACATGAGAATCGTATCGAGATGGAATCTCTTGAACACTTCAATCCACTCTGCTAAGCCAGAATACTCAATGACCTCCAACTCAAAACCGTCAATTCCACCCAGGGCTGTTTCAAGAAAATTTTACTAAAAGCCTTTATTAGATTCTATTTAAAATTAAGTTAAAAGACGCAATTTGAACAAATACATGGGATAGATAGGTGCTTTATAGAACTTCGAGCTGAAATTCTAGGCAGACAAATACAGGATATTTTGGAGGGTGATATCTCTACTCTTCACCTGAATAATTTTATAACAAGCTGCCAGGGTTTATCAAAAATTTCATTACTACATGAAATTCATTGTGGGCGTCTCGATTTAAATCATTCCTTAATTAATAAGAATCAGATCGATGAATTTGCCATGGATTGTATTGCCGATCTTTTTGCTGCAGACAATCATGGACAGCTGCACCTAATACAGCGTTTTTTTGAACCACACATGGAGCAACTGGAAACCACACCCAAATTGATTATTCCGCTCCTGCGTAAACTAATCACATCTAGAGTTCGTCAATCCTTAATCTCCCATTTTAGTAAAGTTGATAAGGGCGGCTGGAAGATCTGGAGAAATCTGAGCCTGGCTCCCCGCAGACATGCGCACATCCATGAGTTCACATATCTAAACAGTCATTTCTACTATTATTCAGAAAATAAGCCCGTAGTTGATCCACCAAGCAACTTAAATCCCGCAGCTGAGGCCATCCCTGAGGTATTGCTGGATGAATGGCTTAGAAGCAGTCTGAGGGAACAAAGTGGAATGCCACAAGTCCTGGCCCATTTGCTCAAACAATTACAAAGTAATGATGACTATCAGCACTTTATATGTAAGGGTCAATTATATTCCATATTGAAGGGCCAGCTCAATGTGGCCTATTCTGATATTGAGGATATGGAAAATATTTTCACTCAGGATACTCAAATACAGTCTCCTCGCACGGCTTCTGAGCAACTGCTACCCGTGGAGGACATCATGGTTTACCTCGAGAATCAAATCGCCGACAAATATACCAATAAAGGCAAGATCGACACAGGTGTAAGCTTGGAATACATGAATATTTTAAAGCTGTACTTTTCAGACCTGCTTGCAGATGGCTATGCTGAAAAATTACCTACATATGTCGATTTGACAAAATCCAATTCCATATCCAATGGCCAATGGTTACAACACAGAGGGCATCTTGAATATTTGATAAAAATGGGAAAGTCCTGGATGAAGGCCTATCTCAAAGATTCAGGTTTTTTGAACGTCACTAAAATGGGTCTAAACAAATAGTATATGGTAAATTGTCTAAAAGAGAGCCAGTTAGAGCTCATCGCGCTTGGTCTCCTGGAAGATCCCCAGCTAGTTCTACCAGATCATATTGGAGAATGTCATTTTTGCAATTCGATGCTGGATGATTTCTCATCCTTCTATGTTAAAGTCGAAGCAGAGATAAAAAAAATTGACGTACAAGCACTACAATCTGCCCTTTATGCCAAGAACACCGATCCACACACTTTCTCTTTCTTCGAGGAACATCGGCTACCAGTGTATGAAAGCCAAACTGTCTATACCAAAACATTGGCCGCTGATAGCGAAATGACCTCCCTGACTAAGAAGACCCAAAATGTTGGTGTATTTTCAAGCAGTGATGAGCGCCTGATGATTCGCTTACTAAAATCAAAGGACGAAAAATATAGCTTATTTCTGCTATCAGATTCTCCAGAATTATACCAAAACGTATTGGTCCGGTTTGTTGGGATGGACGCGGAATATGTTACAGATAGACAGGGTAGCATTAATATTGGTGAAATTGAACTCCCTGATATGGATCATTTGGGAATTGAGGTGAGAACGGCTTCAGAGTCATATGACCTGCAAAATGTTTTTTCCAGCTCTGGCAAACTGATTGGTGAGCGTGAAGTTACCCTCGAGCGAAGTGATCATCGAAAAATAAAGCTGGAAATTCAAGCTGCTGGAAATTCATATGCTTTAAAAATCACGCTTGAGGAAAAACCCATATCTTCATCTTCACAGAAATTAAAAATCATGGTCATCAGGGAAGAGAATCGTCCTGAAGTAAAAATTTCTAAAAGAGGTGTTGTTGTCTTTCGGGAAATTCAGAATCCCGGTAACCTCCAGGTAAAGATCTTCGAGTAACTGTTCATGGTAGAATCGGTTTCTTCCCCTTCACTCAAAGCGTGTGAACTGACATTTCAATCTCTTCAACACCATCTATCACACAATATTAGTCATAGACTATCTACGAGATTAATTGGAAATTTTTGTAGCCTTTTGCTCAAACGGGATAATCCAGTTCTCAATCATTCATATTACCAGGAAATCCTGGAGCCGCTTACGACCTTCTTATCTGATGAATCACTACAGTACCAACCGCTTTCCGTTCTTCAATCTCTACTCGATACCTTAGCTTATATCAACGCCAATGATGTATTTGCAACTACTGGCGAATCATTCCAAAGTGTTTTCAGGTTAACACAGCGGCAAACGGTGGCGTCCTTACTGAATGTTGGTGAAACAATTTGTGCAATTGAAACTGCCATTGGAGACGCACCAATTGACCCAGTTTACTCACGATTTGATAGTTTGGTTGACCTGGAATTGATCCATGATGAATTGGTGAATCAGGAGTTTCCACAGCACATCCTTGACCTTTTTTCCCGAATAAGAAAAGATTCACAAACGCAGATTGAGGCCTTCTCAAATCAGGAAGTATGGATACCCCTGGTTGAAAAATATACTGACAATGCTGGACATACAATAATTGTTGGCACACTCTATCCGCTTAGGCTCGATATGGAGGCTCGGAAAACAGCTCGAGATAAGGATTTAATTTTCTTTAACAATCATCCACTAGCTCAGGACGACCTTCTGAATTACCAGGCTCAGGACGCAATCACCGCAGCCCGTCGATGTCATAAGGTACTGGGTAAATCGAATACCACGCGGTTTAGTGTAAGTTTTGGATTTACAGAAGATGAATATTTCTTTTCAGGCTCGAGTTTTGGTCTGGGTATGTCACTTCTGTCTCTTTGCGCACTTGAAAAGGAAACCAATCTTCGTAGCCAGCATTCTATTTCTCAAAATACGGCCTTCACTGGAGGTGTTGATTTAATTGGGAATATTCGTAGTATAAATCCCGATGGATTAGCTGAAAAGGTTAAAACGACATTTTTTTCACCACTTAGTACCATGGTAATTCCGCAAGAAAATCTTGAGATGGGGCAACGCGTCCTTGACGATCTACAATTGGAATACCCCAAAAAAACTTTTACGCTTATCCCTCAGAGGACATTGGCTTCTACGTTAGAGGATAAAAATCAGGTAATCAATTTACGCCTGCCCCTCATATTTTGGGCAAGGAATCATTTCAAGGGTATTCATCTCCTGGGCTATGTTCTTGTCATCTTGCTTTTTACCCCCTTATTAGGGTTATTATTATATTTTTTGAATGATAAGAACCCATCTACATTTAAAGTTGAGGGTGAAAAGCTACTCCTCTATAATAAAAGTGGGGGTTTTCTGTGGGAACACAATCTTGGTCACACGCCGACTTATCTAGAAAATCATGAAAGCAAAATCCAGCTCTATCGTAGACTCATCATTCAAGACATCGATGGGGATGGTATGAACGAGGTGATGCTAGGCACGGCACTTAAAAATTATGAACATTCCGGCCAGGTGCGGGTTTTTGAACCAGGAGGAAAACTTAGATGGAGCTATTTAAAGCATCCCAGCCTGTCATTCAATGGCCACATCTATTCTGGCAATTATAGTGTCGGTTTTATTTATCCATTTAAACAAGTGAATGCGAAAACGCTGGATATATACGTAAGATTTTCTCACATGCCCTATTACCCAAATCGGCTTGTCAGATTCGATGTGAACGGCGAGCAAATGGATGAATTTATTCATCCAGGTACAATTTATGATCTGGAGATGCTTGATTTGAATTCTGATGGTAAAATGGAAATCGTGCTGGGCTGTACCAATAACGGCTTTAATAGTGGCGCCGTAGCCATCATGCCGTCTCGGAATTTTTCTGGCACCGTCCCATCCTTGGAAAATCACCATGCTTTGGATGGGGGGGAAGTGGATTCGAATCTCGTGTATATGAGGTTTCCTGCCTGGGGTAAGTATGATTTCTCAGGCTCAAATGCTCGAAGCCATGTTTCGGATGTGTTCCCAAATCAAGATAACGGCTTTATTGTAACCGTTAACGGTGGAGCAGGTGGAAAGACTGGAGCATATATTTATCATTTTGATTATGATTTGAACATTCTCGCACTCACCGTATCAGATGGATTTTTAAGTCAGTATCATAGGATCAATGGAAGACCCTTCTTTGATGATTTTGATCAAGATGAGTGGTATGAAACTATGACAAATATTGATATATGGCGTCAAGGCCAATGGAGTAGTCAGGTAGAGGCAGCGAAGTAGGGTGTGGTAATGTGGAAAATCCTGGTATCCACTACTTTAATATAGATTGTTAATTGATCACCATTCTTTGCCAAAAAAAATAAGGGCACTCAGGATAGAGTGCCCTTTAATTTGCCCCCGCGCCCCGGAAGTACAGTCGAACTGCGTAGATTTTGGATGTTAGCAAAGGAGGTGAAAATATTTTCCGCGATCGTCACAATTGACTGAAAATTGACTCTCTCATAGCTGGACATTTCAGGATTGTGTCCAATTCATTCGCTAACCATTATTTCAAGAGACAAAATGTCTTACAATCCTTATACACGCATTAATTCAGGGCTCAGAAAAATTCATAGTAAAATTTTGAAATGGTCTGGTGCATTTGCTTTTAATTGTACATCGAGGGATTCGGGCGGAGTGAGAATTTTATCGAGATGTAAAACACCCCAAATTCGATAAGACTTCAAAGTAAGATGTAGAATATTTGATACTGGCATAAGCCTTGCATCAGATTGCGCGATTCCTGTTCACGGGGACAGACTTGTTGGCAAGTCTGAGTGAGAGGAATGGGATTATTATATTTTGAGGAGCCAGAGCATGCGCAAACTAATCACATCACTAATCACACTGACACTTATTGTTACTGGAGTATTCGCTGATATCACTATCTCAGGTGATGCCAGGGTCCGTCCGCGACTGGATATTGTAGAGTTGGGTTCCTATGGAAACAGAACTGATAATATCTATTACTTTTACCGCGCACGCCTCAACTTGAAGGCTGACATTGGTGATGATTACTTTTTCAAAACCAAACTGGGTTATAATGGTGCCGCCAACTTTGCCAAGTTCGGAACTGGAACCCTCCCTACAGGTATTAGTCTGAGTAGTGCTGGTCGCTCACCCCTGAGCTTTATGGAGGTCTATTTTGGACATCAGAGTGAGACCTATGGATGGGCTGCTGGTATCATACCAGTCCCTCACAATCCGCTACTGGATATGCATTTTTACCCTGGAAAAATGGCCAACATTCCCTGGCTACTCTATAATAATGCCGCTGCTTCAGGCTTTGACTTTAATTACATGTTGGCAGGGAATAAATTTGACATCAAGGTATTGGTAGACAATAATGATGGTGTCAAAGTCTCAACAGATGGTGATGTCATAGATAGTTTAAGTACACAGGATCAGTACAGTCTGGATGTCAGCTATTCTTTGGCTATGAATGGTATCAAAATCACTCCACAATTACTGATGACGGTTGCTGACGAGGGTGATCCATCTCCCCTTACATACGGGGCTGGTATAGGACTACCAAAGCTGGCAGGTTTTGGTGCATCAGCCTTTTTTGGTGTGACAAGTCAGAGTGCAGAGAACACAGAAGCCTACACTGGCTGGATTACACGTGCTAAAGTTGTGGGTAAGTTGGGTCCTGGAGCACTGACAGCCTGGTATGATATGGCAGCATATACGCCTGATATCGATGGGATGGAAGCAACCAACACCAGCTTTATGTGGGTATCATATACTTATACTCTACACAAATCAGAATTTGGTGCAGTCACGCTTGCTCCGACCTATCGCTTATATACACAAGAGACAGAGGGCAGCCTGGATTACTCTAGAACTAATATTGAGCTGACTACTCAGATAATTTTTAGATAAGACTACCTCATGCACCATTTTTTCTAGCACCCGAATTAATTCTGGGGCTAGAAGGAAATCATCACATCCTACCATAGGTGAGGAATGAATATTTGATTGTAGGGTTTACTCCTGAAGATTAGTTTGCGCAATAACTAGGTTACTTAATATTTAAATATCAGTAGGTTGCTTATACGATGCTACGAAATGCTTGTCCTATATATTTAGTCGTTCATCTAGGAATTATTTCCCTGGCCAGCGCTCAATCAATCCCGAAAAATCAATTGGATGTTTCATTTAGCTATGGCTCCAATCAATTGTTACCAAGTCTTGTAACAAATTCCAGCCTTGAATTTGATCGAGACAAGTTATTTTCAGATATTTGGGTTCAAGGCGAATTCAAAATATCTGAAACACTATCATATAAAGGTAGTTTGCAAGTTACTGATCAACCACATGAATTGATCGGGACTAACTATTCAAGACCTGATTACCCACTCTCGACGGCACGTGTTCAGAGGAGTGTACTTAATTATAACTCGGGGAACCTGACTGTAAAATTTGGTAGAGATGATATGCTCAGTGGAGATATGAGACCTGCCATTTTTTGTCCACCGAGTGGCGGAGATGGCTTTAGCTGGAATTTTAAAATAAATGACATGAGCTTTAAACATGTTTTCCAGGTCCTTCCAGCAGAATCCAGCTCAAATCAGGTATTCAGGAGAAGCATATCTTACCATCATTTAACCAAGACTATCAGTAGTCACAGATTTGGCGCCGGGGAATACTTCATTTTGACCGGAGAGCAGATCGGGTTTGATCTGAAGCGGTTGAATCCATTCCTACCATATGTTGTTAACTCTCACGATAGTGCAGCTGACAATTTCAACGGATTCTCAGGCGATTCCGATAACAGCTTAATCAAATTGTTCTGGAGGTGGCATAATAACAGTTCAACAATAGCTGTAAATTTATATGTAGACGAGTTCCAGATCGATGCTGTTGATCGAGAAGTTTTTAGTGATGCCATGTTATTGAGTATCTCAGGAATACATGAGCTAGAGATATTCGACCAACCCAGCATCATCAACTATGGGGTTTCGATGATGAACCCAAACTTTGGGCAACATCCGGGACCCTTTACAACGACAACCATTGGTGTTTTTCCACTTTTTGAGTATTCACCAGGTATGCGAAGCTTATACTTTTTTGAGACTCAGTTTCGATCAGACCGGGGTCTTCAGATATCAATTTCGGGATTTACTGAAAACTGGGTGCCTATAATGCAACTTTCTCCCGACCAAATGAATTTGAGAGAAGATTTAGATGCATTAGAGATGAATTCTGATTCGCGCATGAGTGTTGGTGCTCAGTATAGGTTTGAGAATTTCCCCTTGAGTATTGCTGGAGTGGGATGGGTCGGAACCCATGATGAGTATCGCTCAGGAATAAAAGTGGAAGCCAAATATGCTTGGGGAAATTAACATACCTTTAATAGCATGATCCCTGCAATCGTTTGTTGCCCCAAAAGCCACCTTCAAGTGGTTTATACTTTGAATTAGCATCAATATCAAAGACCAGTTAGTCTTTCAGCTTTCTCCAGTTATCACGCTGTTATAAACATTTGTGTGTCTTTCTCTGATCACAGCCCAGAAAAGGTAATATCAGAAGTAAGGCAGCAAGAAATTGTGAATATCAACGACACTATTTCCCTGTCTCAATCACTTATTTCTTGATATATGTTGCATGACTAATAGCTTTACTTCATTCAGTCCAAATGAAAAGAGGAGAGTAGTCGTGACGATTAATAGACTAAGCCAAACACTTTTTTTCTCAATGCTGGTTCTAACATCCGTGTTCTTGATGAATTGTTCGGATGATTCAGGGACAGCAAAAGCAAAGCTAAATAATCTTTACACGTTTTCAGGAGGGCCTTCCGGAGGGACCTTTCAATATTACGCAAGTGCTATTGCGACCATTGGACAAAAGCAGGGCCAAAAATTATTAGCCCGCTCCTCAGGGGGCTCCATCGAAAACATACGTCTGGTCAACTCACAAAAAGCTGATTTTGCCGTAGCCTATTCAGGTCATGTTTATGCCGGATCTCAGGGAAGCCTCAAAAATGATAAGGTCAAATACACCGAGGTTTTGGTGCTGGCTTATCTATATGGCGCGCCAGCCCAGTTAGTGGTGAAAGCTAAGAGCGGTATTAATCAACCCCTCGAGTTGGTTGGGAAGCGGGTGGGGGTTGGCAATGCCGGCTCTGGAGCAGCAGCCAATGCTGAAATATACTTTTCGGCACTGGGTATCTGGGATGAGATGGATCGGGAGTTCCTGGGATATCGGAATGCGGCAACCGGCCTGCAAAATGGCCAACTTGATGCCTTCTGGGTATTTACCGGATATCCAAGTGCCTCTATTCTTGAGGTCGCCATGCAGACTGATATCAGGTTACTTGACACTTACTCCGCCGGAGAGCAAGTGGGTCTGTTCAATCAGAACCCTTTCTTCACCGAGGTGAGAGTGCCTGCAAATACGTATAAGGGACAAACTTCTGATATACCATCATTTCAAGATGGTGCGCTGCTAGTGGCAAATTCTAAGGTCTCGGATGAAGTTGTTTATCAAATCTTAGCAGCAGTATACAATCCTGAAGGACTGGCTTATATGGTATCCGTGCACAACTCTGCTAAATCAATGGCGGTCGGATCAGGGCTAAAAGGGGTAGTGACTGAGATTCATCCTGGAGCACTTAAATTCTGGCAGGAGAAGGGGATCAGTATACCAGCATTGGCTGATTAGCCCGGGTTTCGATACTTCGATAAACTCAGTACAGACTGGCTCAGCCACAGGGGAACCTGGACATTGAGCACTTCGCACGCTCAGTATAGGCTCTCGAAATGTCAGGTAGAGGGCTTCGACGAGCTCAGCCTCCGGTAACAGGCTCAGCCACAGGGGAACCTGGACATTGAGCACTTCGACACGCTCAGTATAGGCTTGTCGAAATGTCAGGTAGAGGGCTTCGAGTTCCCACAGTGAGACGAATAGGCTTCGACGAGCTCAGCCTCCGGTAACAGGCTCAGCCACTGAGAGCAGCCAGGATATGCAAAAGATTGCAAAAATTAAACAATAGGATGCTATGATCCAGGATTTGAGTAGAATTGAAGCCATGGTTTTTAAGATCCTCTCGGTAGGTCTTGTCCTTTTCTATATCCTATCTGCCACCGTGGTACCAGCAGCTACAGAATTTCATCGGGGTATTTATGTGTTCATCACATATGTCCTGGTCTTTCTATTATACAAGTCTCCCCATCCTGCGCTGCGACCTCTGGACTATCTGCTTATGTTGCTTTCCATAATCAGTATCTCGTACTGGATTTATAATTATGAAGCTTTGAACTATCGTGCAGGTGCAGAAACCCAGATGGATATGATTGTAGCCGTGACCGGTGTACTTTTAGGAATTGAAGTAGCCCGGCGGGTGATAGGCTCCGTTTTTGTGATTCTGGCAGGTCTGTTGCTGATCTATGGGGTTTATGGCATGCATTTCCCCATTCTCATTGCCCATCCCGGAGCTAGCTTCCCAGAATTGTGTACCACAATCTTCTACAAGGAAGACGGTGTCTTTGGTCTCATGGCCAATGTCCTGGCGACCTATGTTGTTTTATTTGTAATCTTTGGTGCCTTTATGGAGCGGTCCGGTGCCCAAAGATTCTTTATCGATTTCCCCCTGGCTGCTGTGGGACATCGCCTTGGTGGACCTGGCAAAATGGCAGTCCTGGCCAGTGGGTTATTTGGCTCCATCTCAGGAAGTGCCATAGCTAATACCGTTTCTACAGGTGCATTCACCATTCCCCTGATGAAAAAAGCTGGATTCAGACCCCATGTTGCCGGCGGTATTGAACCCGCTGCATCTATTGGAGGTATGTTTATGCCACCCATCATGGGTGCAGGTGGTTTCATTATGGCTGAGCTGACAGGTATCCCTTATCCCAAGATTATGCTAATCGCTCTTTTCCCTGCTCTCATGTATTTTTTCTCTGTTTTTGTAATGATTCATTATGAAGCCAAAATCCATAATATTCAGGGGAGCAGATCAGGACCGACAGCAATGGTGATATTTAAGCGTGAGTGGTACTACATGACGCCATTGCTCCTGATCACGATTGTCATGCTCTCAGGCTTTTCGCCAGGGTTTGCTGCAGTCACAGGTATTATCTCTTGTGTGGCTGTGAGTTGGGTTAAAACTGAGACCCGCATGGGTGTAACAGGATTCATCGAAGCTGCCTGCAAAGGGACTGAGAATAGCCTGAAAATAGGTGGGACAGTTGGTGTGATAGGAATAATCATCTCTGTCTTAACCTTTAGCGGTCTCATTCTTACTTTTGCTAATATTGTCATTGAGCTTGCAGCCGGTAGTCTGTTTTTGACCATCCTATTTATTGCTCTGGCGTCCCTGGTCCTGGGAATGGGGGTTCCTGTCACAGCTGCCTACCTGATAACAGCAGTTATCGCTGTTCCAGCACTCACTCACCTCGGTGTCAATTTGATCGCAGCGCATATGATTGTTTACTGGCTGTCACAGGATTCCAATATTTCACCGCCCGTTTGCATTGCTGCATTTGCAGGGGCGGCTATTGCCAAGGCCAATATGTGGCGAACGGCATTTTCCGCCTTTAAGTTTGCCAAATTTCTGTATATCGCTCCCTTCCTATTTGGGTATGTACCAGAATTTACCCTTAACGGAAGTTGGTGGGATATCCTCCTGGTCTTTACCGTGATTACCATTGGTAATTACCTGTTTGCCTACCTGCTTAGCTTTTCCTGGTGGCATTCACTCAAAGATCTACAGGCTAAGGCATAATCCGATAAAATTTGATTCACATCCACATTATTGAGCTCAATCGCATTTAGATGTCTATATTGGTTGAGTATGTCTGGAGAACAGGTGTAGAATCTTACTGGTAACTAGTAAAAGGTGGAAAAATATGCTTCACAAAAAACGTTGGATCCTCATTTTCATACTGCTCATATCAAATGTTTATGCTGAAATCACATTCTCAGGTGATGCACGACTCAGACCGCGCTTTGACGTCAAAGACAATGGAGAGTATGGCACAAAATCAGAGGATTTTTATTATTATTATCGCGCCCGTCTCATGATCAAGGCCGATATCGGAGATGGATATTTTTTTAATACCCGCCTCGGTCATAATGGCTCGGCTTATTGGACTGGAAAGTTCGGAACCGGTGTAACACCAAGCTCACTCAGCAATCCAAGTGCTGGAAGAGGTTCTGTAGATTTTATGGAACTCTATTTAGGGCATCAGGGCGAAAAATTTAGCTGGTCCGGGGGAATCATCCCCGTCCCTCATAACCCCGCGTTGGATATTCATTTTTATCCAGAATTAATTCTGGATAAAGCCTGGGATACATACAACAATAATGCGGCTCATGGTTTTGACTTGAACTATAAACTAGGTGGGCATGGTCTTGATTTAAAAATTCTAGTTGATGATAATAATGGTAAAAAAGTGGTGGACAAAAACTTCGCTGCTGTGAGCGACACGACCATTAATTATATCATTGATCAGGATAGTGGAAGTATCAGGCTGGATACCACTATCACCACAACAGGTTCTTCTGATTCTGATACAAAAGATCAATACTCGCTGTATCTAACTTATCCAGTTTCCGTTCTCGGTTTTAAATTGTCACCCCATTTTTTGATGACGCTGGCAGATAAAGGGCGACCCGCCCCAATTACCTATGGTGCCGAATTCGCGCTGCCCAAGGTGGCAGGATTTAAGGTCTCTGCCTTTACCGGACTTACCAGCCAGTCGGTCTCAGATTCAACCACGGGTGTCGATGCTTACAATGGCTGGATTACGCGTATGAAGATGGTGGGAAAGTTGGGACCTGGCGTCCTTGTGGCCTGGTATGACCTTGCCAGTACCACACCTGATGCAGCAGGATCTGTTAAAAGTAACTTTTCATATCTGTGGTTGTCCTACACCTATACTTTGCACAAATCTGATTGGGGTGCCATGGTTGTCGCACCAACCTACCGCTTGTTATCACATAAAATTGAGGGTAGCAGGGATTATACACGCGCTAAAATTGAGTTGACCACCCAGATTACTTTTAAGTAACCGGGGATTCTGAAATTCTCGCAATCCGGTGGTTGAGCTTGCCTGTACTGAGTTTATCGAAGTATCGAAACCCAGGATTGTCTTTCAATAATAGTGGACATTTCGACAAGCCTGTACTGAGCGTGTCGAAGTGCTCAATGTCCGGGACCCAAGCTGGCCCCTGAGCCTTCTACAGATATAGGTCGTCCCAACCACTCATCCCCATAAATAACCTTTTAGCAACAGAGCCATCTGATCCAAGAATAAATTTGGTGAAAGCCACCGTGATGAATAGGTTAATACCCTCTTTAAAATGATCATGATTTGAAAGGAATAAGGTATGGTTCAAATGAGTCGACGAGATTTCGTTAAAGTCACCGGCACCGGTCTTGCTCTAGCAACTCTCCCCGGATTTATTCGTTCGGGATTTGCAGGTATTTCCCCAGGTGATAATCCCTACAATTTTTATTTCCAACGCTTTGGAATAGATGAAGATATGGTTCGTAAAGTAATGGCAGAAGCCCTCCATTATGGTGGTGACTACTGTGATTTATTTTTTCAAAATCAGCTTAGTAATTCTATCCGTCTACAGGATAATATCGTTAACTCGGCTAGCACCAAGGTAACACTGGGTGTTGGTATTCGAGTGCTTAATGGCAATCAAACGGGATACTCTTTTACTGAGGACATTTCATTGGCCAGTATGAAAGCCGCTGCTCGAACTGCAGCTGGTATCGCCTCAGGTTCTGCCAAAGCCGCGCCACAATCCTTTAACGCCACCAAGTTGATGAACTACTACGATACCAAAGTGAGTTATGAAGATGTGGGTGTCAAAGACAAGGTGGGCATGCTCCAAGCCATCAATGATGATGTGTTTAAAGAGGACCCAAGGGTCGTCAAGGCCAGTGTCAATTTCAGTGACAGCGAAAAATATATTCTGGTTGTGAATTCTGAAGGCGGTATCGCTTCAGATTACCAGCCCATGCTAAGAATCTCAGTTGGTTGTACAGCTGAAGAGGATGGTCGCAGGGAGAATAATTATTTTGATTATTCTGCTCGTGATGATATCAACTTTCTCACTGAAGCCAAACTGAAGAGACTCCCTCGTGAAGCTGTGGCCCGCACCGTAAAACTTTTTGCAGCCCAAACACCACCAGCAGGTGAGTTTCCTGTTGTGCTATCTGCCGGTAGCGCTGGTATTCTTCTCCATGAAGCGATTGGTCATGGTATGGAAGCTGATTTCAATCGTCAGGGCATTTCAGTCTATTCAGAGAAAATGAATAAGAAAATTGCCGCACCATTTGTTACCATTGTTGATAACGGAACCAACCCCAACATCCGTGGCTCCATCAATGTGGATGATGAGGGTGTACCTTCTGAAGAAACAGTTCTGGTTGAGGATGGTGTACTGCGGACCTACATCCACGATAGAATTTCTGCCAAACATTATGGTGTGAAACCCACAGGTAGTGGACGTCGTGAATCATTCAAACACTATCCCATGCCCCGCATGCGTAACACCTATATGCGGAGTGGTCCTCATGAGTTTGATGAAATGATCGCCTCCGTGGATTATGGTATTCTGGCTGACCAGTTTACCAATGGTCAGGTAAATATCGGACCTGGTGACTTCACCTTTTATGTGAAATCAGGGTCTCTCATTGAAAATGGAAAAATCACAGCGCCTATCAAGGATGTGAATATTATTGGAAACGGTCCTGATGTCCTGGAAAAGGTCACCATGGTGGCAAATGACATGAAGATGGCTGAAGGTGGTTGGACTTGTGGCAAGAATGGTCAGGGAGTACCTGTATCACAAGGAATGCCCAGCGTGTTGGTATCATCCATCACAGTAGGAGGTAGGGGGTAATTATGGAAAAAAATGTCTATTTAGATCTGGGATATTGGGTGCAGAAAAAAGCCAAGCAACTGGGTGCATCTGAGTCTGCTCTTGGTATCAATCATAGTAGATCCGTATCAGTAGATTATCGTGATGCCAAGGTGGAAACACTCACCGAATCCACGGAACAGTCCATGTGGATCGAGATTTTTGCCAATGGCCGGTATTCCAGCCATTCAACCAATGATCTCCGCAAAGAATCATTGGAGAAATTTCTCACCAACGCCGTTGATTTAACCGGTTTTTTAACCAAGGATGAATATCGCCATCTTGCTGATCCTGGATTATATGAAGGACAGTCCAAAGTTGATCTTGATCTGAATGATTCAGGTCAGGGTGATATCACTGCCGAGCAACGTCAGGAACGTGCCAAGGAATTAGGTGCCTATCTGGAAGGCAAGGATGAGCGTATCATCTCTGTGGCTTCAGGTTTCTATGATAGCCATAGTGAATCATATCAACTGGCTTCAAATGGATTTGAAGGTCACAAGGAATCAACCTCCTTTACTCAAGGTGTCTCAGTATCCCTCCAGGGTGATGGTGATAAAAAGCCTGAAGGCTGGCGCTACTATCGTGCCCGTCATTTAAATGACCTGGTAGGGGCAGAGCAGACCGCCAATGAAGCCCTGGCCAGAACCCAGGACAGAGTGGGCGCTGAGAAAATTGCTTCTGAAACCATGCCACTGTTATTGGAGAACTCCAACGCTGCCGGATTATTCTGGCGCTTGATGGGTCCTCTTAGAGCATCATCTATTCAGCAGAAAAATTCATTCCTTGCAGATCGCAAGGGTGAAAAAGTTGGCTCTGACTTATTGACCATTACCGATGAACCATCCATTGTTCGTGGACTGGGTAGTCGCTACTATGATGGTGATGGACTGGCCGCCAAATCGATGCCCCTCTTCACCAATGGTGTGTTGAATAACTATTATACCGATGTCTACTATGGCAATAAGCTGGGGTGGACACCCAATGCCGGAGGTTCCTCAAACTTGATTGTCAAACCGGGTATGCGTTCAGGTGCTGACATAGAAGCCGGCCTTGATAGAGCTATCCTGGTAACCAATTGGTTGGGTGGCAATGCCAATGGTACCACAGGTGATTTCTCACTTGGTGTGGCGGGCTGGTTAATTGAGAATGGCAAGAGGGTCAAATCCATTACCGAGATGAATATATCGGGTAATTATAATGAGCTCCTTGCAAATCTCATTGAGGTTGGTAATGATCCCTGGATTCATTCATCCTTTAGAACACCTACCATGGTATTTGATAAGGTGAGTTTCTCAGGTTCATAAATATCCCCCTACCACCCGAATTCATTCGGGTGCCGTCGACCAAGATGAATGCACTTTTAGCACCCGATTTAGGTCGGGTGCTAGTTGTTTAAAGAATCAATCCGAAATAATAATTTTTTTAAGCATGCTTTGGAGATCATGGATATGAACTGTCCTGGGATTATTCTTCATCCTCTGAGCATTAATGTTTCCAAGAATTCGATCGATGTCTTTTTCAATTCCTCTAGGACTTTCAGAAATGGTTAATTCCAGTCCAAGATCACTTATTAAAGCGGCTAGCGCTTTCCCAACATCTTTTTCACCAATGATATCTTGTATCTCAGAAAAGATTCCTCTGACATGATTGGCACCACGTTCATCGTTACAGTCCTCTGGGCTTATTTGAGAGTTGTATCCACAGAAAAAGGGAAGGGTTAAGGCCACGGCATGCCCATGAGCAATCCCATGATAGCTGGTGAATGAATAGGATAACGCATGGGCCGCAGTTGTCTTTGCAATATTTATAGCTTTACCAGCAAGATGTGCAGCCTTCATGACCTTAGATTTTGCGTCAAAATTATTTTCTAAGACGGCCTGAGGTAAGAACTTCCACAAAATTTGAAAAGCTTCTCTGGAATACTCACGAGACTCATCAGTGGAGTTGACACTCCAGAATGATTCAATTGATTGGCTCATCGCATCCATGCCTGTACTCGCTGACAAATAGGCGCTTGTGGAATGAGTAAAATTTGAAATGAGGAATACCAGATCTGGGCGGAGTTTCTCATCTGAAACAGAAAACTTTTTTTGATCGATGTAAACAACTGCAAACTGAGTTGCCTCACTGCCGGAACCTGCAGTGGTGGGGAGAGCTATCAATTTCGTATCACAGGATCCCACAATATTTTCTTTAACTTCTGAAGAAATGTCGCCTGGAGAAACCTGATAAGCCTTGATCAATTTCGCCATGTCAAGAACACTACCACCGCCAACGGCTATTATCCCTTCACATCGCTTTCTAGTGAAAATATGGACGCCTCGAATTACATCCTCAATTTTAGGGTTGTGAGAAAATTCAGAATATTGCGTGACTTCAAACGATTCTAGATGAGGTTCCAAAGTGGACTCGGCTGAAGATTTATTATAGGAGTTATTCCCTGTTACAAGCAGGACGCGATGAATCTTGTTAGATACAAGGTAATTGGTCAGGTAGGGGAGCTTCACCGCACCACTGAAAACTTCCTGTTTCAATCCTCTAAAAACCTCATAAAATCAATTTTATTATCCTTAGGAGATATGGTAGGTCTTCCCAAATCCGTACGAGAACTGCTGGCAATTTTTATCTCAAGAAGAATAGGTCCATCCATCGCTTTGATTTGAGGCATTTGAGCGTTGATGTCCTCCAAACAGGAAGCTTGGAATATTGTTTTGTATTTGAAGCCTTCTGCAATTGGAGCCATGTTTATTTCTAAACCAATGGTGGGCTGCCCACCTACAGATTCATGCGATCCATTGTTAAAAAGAATATGCTTAAAATTAGCTGCCTTGTAGCTACCAATGATTCCCATACCACCCGTATGCATTAGAGCGGCTCCATCCCCATCAAAACAGTAGACGGTTCTATTCTTTTTCTTTAGAGCGATACCGAGGGCTATTTGATTGGCATGACCCATAGAGCCCACGGTAAGGAAATCTCTTTGATGACCACTATTCGCAGCTGTCCTGGATTCAAATAGTTCCCTGGAGGCTTTCCCGGTGGTGGATACGATGATATCACTTTCATCTAAATGACCAACAATCGCTTGGATGGCATCTTCACGAGAGAGTTGAAATTGATTAAAACTTGAACCTTGTAATGTGTATTTGGTGAAGGTGTTTTTCTTAATGATGAGCGCTTTTTGCGTTTTGGATTCATGGATTTGCCGGATCATTTCTTCAATGATCGGCTTGGCTTTATAGATATCATCCGGTAATATCTCATAGTCAATTTTCATGGCATCTAACATCGCCAACATCACTTCACCCTGTTTAACATGCTGAGGCTCATCCTTGACACCCGGTTCTCCCCGCCAGCCAATCATGAGAAGAATGGGTACACCATATACTTCTGGGGCGGCCAGTGACAACAATGGATTCACAGCATTCCCCAGTCCAGAATTCTGCATATAAACCAAAGGTGTTTTCCCCGTGGCTAAATGGTATCCGCTGGCTAAACCAATGGCGTTACCTTCGTTTGCTGCGATGATGTTGTGTTCAGGATCCGTCTTATCTGTGATGTAGGCACAAATATTCTTCAATAAAGAATCTGGAACCCCAGTGAAAAAATCAACATCATTTTCCAATAAAAGGTCGTAGAATAATTTTGGTTCTATCATTTTGTCCCCGGTATAAGCTCTAATATTTCTTTGATGGGCATGCACCGATCGTTGGCTTCAGATGATCTTGAATGAGTTAGGATTGATTTGGCAACATCCATCATAGCTGGGTATGAGGCACGCAGCATGTGGTTGGCGTAGATGACAATGTTGATACCCCACTGCTGAAATTCATTTTCACTGATGTGATTGAAAGTGGAAGGTACCACCACTATGGGTGTACTCTTATTCTTTTGCCTAAATTCCAGACAGAATGCTTTGATGTCCTCACCACTCTTTTCTTTACTATGGATCATGATACCATCAGCACCGGCTTCCACATAATGGTGGGCTCTCTCCAATGCATCTTCCACGGTTTTACCCAGAATCAGACTCTCTACACGAGCAATAATCATAAAATCTTCTGTGACCTGGGCTAATTTCCCTGCTTTGATTTTCTGAGAAAAAGCTTCGATGGTGTCCTGAGATTGAGGAACTGCTGTACCAAACAGTGAATTTTTCTTCAATCCAATTTTATCCTCGATAATAACTGCAGAGATACCATGTCTTTCAAGTGTGCGTACGGTAAAAACAAAATGTTCTGATCTGCCACCAGTATCACCATCAAATATGATGGGTTTGGTGGTACATTCGAGAGTATCATTCAAACCATGAAGACGTGTGGTGATATCCACGGCTTCGATATCTGGTTTTCCCTTGGAAGTCGAGTCCGTCAGGCTACTGGACCACATTCCGTCAAACTCATTCTGATTGTTACCAACATCCACCTTGGTGTTCTCAATAATAAGTCCGGTAAGTCCACTATGAGATTCAAGAATTCTTACAATAGGTTTCGCATTAATTAATCGTCTCAGACGTTTCATCCGAATTTCGGGAGTGGTCCCGATGGATTTAATTTTTTCATTAAGCTTTGTCGATGATATTCCTTTGGTGTATGGGATGTCGATGACTTCACCGCCCCATTCCTTGAGTACGTCAACAACACGTTGCCTGGTTTCTTTTTGAGTCCCCTCTTTCCAATCATCGCCATGCACTACAAAATCTGGTTTCTCTTTCTTCAGATTGGGTACATAATCGAGAGTATGTTGAGGGATAACCTTTTCTACATTTTTCAAGTTTTCGACTATTAGTTTTCTCTGATCATAGTCAAGGTAGGGGAGACGTTTATAGCTGGCAATGGCCTCGTCTGTGAGTACACCAACTGTGACACTGCCCAGTTTAGCCCCTTCGTGAATAATATTTAGGTGGCCAGGATGGATAATATCTGCACTCATCCCGATATATACTTTTTTCATTTTCTGTAGCTTCTCCCGCTTATAGACTTGGATCAAAATTATGCAATTTTTCCAGCATAACAAAATAGAATTTATTTCATCAAAATAGTCTAATGTTTTGCAAAGATATTCCCACCATAAATTTAAAAGTATTGGATTGAAATTTGAACATAGGGTCTATTGATATTGCGTTGATTTATCCAATTTTGTCATTGAGGGGGTTCACACGTAGACATTCTTAGCCTTCCATACCTGGCAATAGAAACTCATCATAATTATCTGGGGTGATAGTACGTTTCTCTTTGGGAGGGTATGCATTTAGAAATGTTTTTGAGAATTTCCCCCTTTTTCCAGGATTCCATTTAAACTCAAATACTGACAAATGTGCCTGACTATCCTCCTCGATAAGGTCTATTTCCTGCTGCTGAGTAGTTCTCCAAAAATAAGATAGGACGTTGTTCTCTCTAGCCTCGTGCATTTTTATACGCTCAGCCATACAGTAGTTTTCCCACAGGGCTCCCACATCCGCTCTCGAATGGATTGGGGAAAAATTATTGATAACCGCATTGCGTAGCCCATTATCAAAGAAGTAGAACTTGCGTCCCTTTTTAATCTCGTTTCGGATATTTCGATTTAAGGCGGGAAGACGAAAAATGATAAATGCTTTTTCCAGTAGGTAGATGTATTTCTCAATGGTTAGTCGGTCTGCTCCAACCAAGCGAGCAATTTCAGTAGTGGATACTTCGGAACCGATCTGAAGTGCCAGCGCTTTTGTAATTTTTTCCAATAAATCAGGGCGAGCAACACCTGGAGCTCTCTCCAAATCACGATATAAGTAGGAACCGGCAAGTAATTTTAATAACTCCATTTGAGTATTAGGATTATTAATGATATCAGGATATGTCCCAAATATTAATCTCTCATTCAATCGCCTCTTTTCTGTGAGAAGATCACTATGATCTCGGAGCTCTTGAAATGATAAGGGATACATATTCCATTGCCAGGCGCGCCCAGTCAATGGCTCCTGAATGGACTGTAATAACTCAAAAGACGAAGATCCAGTGGCAATAACTTGTACATGTTTGATACGATCCACACAAATTTTGATAACTAAACCTATATCAGGAATCCTTTGTGCTTCATCTATGAACAGGATTTTATTGTCCCCGATGAGCCTAATGAGTGAGTCCACGTTTACATCTGTCAGGAGTGAACGAACATCAGCATCATCTCCGTTAAGGCTAAGGACGTCATCCCTGGAATCCAGGACCAAATCATTTATGAGAGTGGTCTTACCAACTTGCCGAGCCCCGAGGACAATAATAGCTTTTCCCCCAAACATCTTTCTCTGAATTGAATTTACCATACTGCGTTGAATCATGATTACCATCCTAATTTATTATACTACCATAATAATATATGATTAAAATATTATAAAAACATAATAATATGATAATTGCATGAATCGAATCCATTCGATTTGAAACAATTGCC